>ERZ773254.79-NODE-79-length-61134-cov-8.302919_pt1 | contig 61134 bp, 43 predicted proteins | sample MGYA00580516_ERZ773254 | MGnify/ENA primary metagenome ERZ773254 (study PRJEB29015, sample SAMEA2738158) | human oral metagenome | biome: human oral; feature: human-associated habitat; material: saliva | place: China | collected 2192 ...
TACAGCTTTTATTTCACCATAGTCCATTTCTTCTTATTTTTTCTGCTTTCGCAACGTTCGCATCTGCCGTTTCCAGCTATGCTGTAGTTAAGAAGAACTTTAAGCTTTCCAAGTTTTAAATCTAAGCATTTACTATATTTCTATAGTAAGGGGGTTTTACATCGAGTTTATAGTTTTTGTTATAAAAAGTTATATAAATACACAACTTTTTATAACTTTTGCAAAACTATTGTTTTACCCATGCTGCACTTGTTCCACCTGTGATAACGAAGTAATTAAACTCATATAGCTCATACATTCTACCGATTCTATCTAATGCTGCATGACAAACTTTTTCGCTTTCACGCTGCAAGATTTCCTTGATAGGAATATGTCCACTGCTGAATCGACTATGCTTAATAACCGTTCCTGTTTCCAAGCACTTTTGAATTGCAATAGGTGATACTTCAACGCCATGATTTCTCTGGATTTCAGCACGCACATTTGCCAGCACCTGTTTCATTGCAAATTCTGGGAATGTCTGCTTATCAACAACTCTGTTGTTCTTGATAATAAACATATCTAAAGTTCCGTGTCCACCATCGAAAATGATTAAGTTTCTGTTGAAATAAAAACCAGATTCAGGAATTGCCTTGTGGTTATTTCCCATTGCAATTGACATTAATGTACCCATTGGTTGTTCCATGACATCGACATTTTCTTTTCCGATCACAATGTCATATTCCACTGGCTCATCTGCACCGATCTTTAATGCAAAGTGATGTCTTCCTGCAAAAGCATTCTTTAGAAATGGACTGTCTTGTTCTAAATACGCTGATGGTAGACCAGTTTCGATCCAAATCTTTTTTCCAATGTAATTTCCATATTGGTTTTGACTGCAAGCAATACCGATTGCCACATCAACTAATACCAAGAACATTGGATCATCATAGCGTTCACGTCCATACAGTGTGTTATCTGAATGTGATGTATCGCCCTGCTTAATATTGTTTAATGCTGATTCACCAACGATCCAACGCTCACCTGTTTCTAAATTCTTATAAATAATAGAATAAGGAGCTGGCGTACCGATTGTTTTAGAATCATCCATCTCAGCAAAAGCTGGGAAAATAGCGTTCTTATTTGGGGAAACTACTTTAACAGCAGAGTATCCGATATCAATTCCGCAAACCCAATTACCACTAGGGCTACCATTTGGTCTGTCGGCGAAATTTGTTTTAATTTTATAATCTCTTGTTTCCATTTGTTTTCCTTTCTTATTTTTTTAGAATGGTAATGCAAACACTACCTTTTCTTCGATTTCATCTATTGTAATTGGTCCGATCTTTCTGCTGTCATAAGAGTTATTTCGGTTATCTCCAAGAACGAAATATTCATTTTCTTTTAAGGTGTAACCATCTTCATATTCTCCCATATCAAGCATCGCTTCTAAGCTTCTATTTTCTCGATTGTTATTTCTGTATGCATATCCATTTTGAAGCTTGATTTCTTCTTCTGGTAATGCCACAACTCGCTTGATAATTTTGTGGGATTTCCCATCCTTTTCTTCGAAAGAGTGGTCTTTCATCTTGTCGGCTGGCACCCTGAATACCACAACATCGTTTTCATCGATATCCTTTTCTGAAGTGACGACTCTTGTAATGAGGATAGTCCCATTTTTATAGGTAGGAGACATTGAATCTCCCACCACACGGACCGTTCTAAATCCAGCTAACCGAAAGCCAAATGCAATAGCTAAGCCAACTAGAATACTTGTTAAATATGGATGCTTCTTCATGCTATGACATCATTCCCCCATCCTCAGATTCTTTTGGAGAAATTATTTCTCCCTTTCTGATTTTACTGAGCATTTCGAACGTTGCCTGCTCATAATGGTTTGCGTAGACGCCTAAAAGAACGTTGTTGATGGAAGATAAGTATTGGATCATATTAGCAAAGCCACCTTCAAATACAAGGTCTACTTCCTGTGTCTCTTCATCATCCATATCGTAAACGCTATAGTCCGTTGGAGAGTCTTTAATAACGACGATTTGTCTCATTAATGTGTCTTCTCCATCGAGATCTTCTACCCAAAGACTCAGCGTAAGAGAATTTCCTTCTGCTTCTTCTATGTTTTCTTCAACTTCAAGCATTGATAAAGCACGTAAAATTAACGCTTCTTCAAGATCACTAAATTTTTCCATGATTACCTCCGTTACTAGGGATGTTGACATTACCAAATGGTCGGATGTTCAGTTCCTTTTCAATAGATTCACGAACAGAATCCGAATCACTCTTCTTTGTTTTACGAAGATATTCGCCTTCGTTCTTTTCGTTGAGAAGTGCTACATATTTCTTCTTCAGTTCTTCGACGGTTTGAATATATTCTACTAGATCTCCGATTTCGCATTCGATTACAACTCTGTCATTTGGACAGTATCGTTTCATATCGTAATCATCTAGCTTCTTACCATCTTGTTCACTTCTCTCTTTTCTTGTTTCCATAAAACTAATAATTTCTAAATTCTTTTCTGACATTTTATTTTCTCCTATTCTTATTTCTTATATATCCCAACAACAATCTTAAATGGTGTATGTTCCAAAATTTTGCAATGGTAAATATCTCCAAATCTCATTCGTGAGTTTGTTAGGTTTGATTCTACACCATCTTTAAAATCTGACTCCAAGATGAATGCAATCACTTTTTTGATTTCACTTACATACTTCTGAGGAAAAGTCAGCTCTGGGCAAACATAGTCCCCATTTGTATCTTCTTTCATCTTAGAAATCGACTTACCTTGTGAATCCATGCTGTGAAACTTAATTTTTTGGTCCAAATTGGTTATCGACATTCACTCACACTTTCTTCATGTCTTCTTCAACTAAATCGACAAAGTATCCGTTTAAGGACTTGTTTCTCTTTTCCTTTGCAAACTTTTTGATCTTATCACGTTGCCCTTTTTTTACTGTCAGACAAATACGATCGTATGTCTTCTTATTGTATTCACGGGCAATCTCTGTCTTATTGCTTTTTCTCATAAATCTTCTCCTGTATTTCTAATCATTATTATACCATAACAGTATATATTTTGGAAGAGGTCTAGTCCTCAATATATTCCTCTATTACAGATTCATCTTCATCTTCTTCATCTTCCAAGTCATAATCAATTGTTAATCGTGTTTTTTGATTTGCTAAGTCTGTAATTGATTGATTGCGAATTTGTCTCTTATACTCTTCTGCCTCTTCATCATTTCGATAGTTTCCAATGTATTCTGTTGCGTATGGAACGATCTCAGAAGTTCTTTCTTGTGTTTCATAACGCTTTCCACAACCTAGTGGTTCTCCGTTTTCGTCTGTTGCAATAATTGGATTTCCAAAACAATCCTTCATTGGTTTGCCTTTATCATCTAATTTCTGACCACAAACAACATGCTTCATGACAGATCTTGATTGTAAAAAGCCATCGACATAGATTTCTGATCTTAAAAATAGTCTCTCTCTATCTCTTTTTCCAATGATTCCATACGATTTTACCCATGGATAGTCGGCATGATTGCTTGGATCCTGATCAAAGGATACACGTAATTTTCGGTTAACTGCCAATTGATATTGTGTAAACCCAAATTTGTTGTTGATGTGGATTCTACCTGGATCACGTACAAGCAAACCAAAAACCCTTACGATATTAGAAATATCTCGATGCTCTGCCAAATACTGGCTTGCTTCCTCGTTGGTATCAACATGTCCTAACATCTCTACAAAGGTTGGGGCTACAAATAGAACTTGCCCAATATAACTTGTTGGTCTTCCACAATCTGGACACACTGTACGTTTTGTTTGTCGCAATGTTCCGATTACACCCTTTAAGCCCACAATGTCACCACGCTTGGCATCTTTGATTTTATTGATAATATTAGCGTCTCTTGATGCAATACGGACTTCGCTTAGTGATAAGTTTTCCTTATCTTGATTTGATCGAACACTTCTTTCTTGCTTAGCAACCATAATGGTTCCTGTGCAATATATAGGTGTTTGATCGCTATCATTTCGATAAACCATGATATCATTTACCATGATTCCTCTTAGCATAACTAAATTTTCTTTAGCCATATTCTTTTCTCCTTCTGTTACACAATATATTATGCTATATCCGATATAAAATATAGCAGTATTTAAAAGAAAAAATAAAAAAAGAGCATTTTTATGCTCTTTCTTTTTATGACATTTTCGTTACACCACAGATCTCATTTACTTTTGAAGAAACTGTAAAGCCTAATTTCTCAGTCTGCTTTGTTTCTACATTGTAGATATAAACAGTATTACCAAAGTCTTCTTTCATATTTTCTAATTCTTGCATACTGATCGCATTTGAATGGACTAAATACGTTCCATTCTTCTTCTTAGCTTCGAAGCATTTTTGTAATGTGAATTTATATTCAGCATCTAACGCCTCTCCATCTTCATCTGAAGAATTGAAGTCATCTAAATCTGTTTTACCAGAAAAGAGTAATACATCTCCTTCTTTAATGAACTGCTTGTTTTGTTCGTATGCTTTTTGGAATATATTGACGTTTGCGGTTCCAGTTTGATCCTGAACAACAATGAATGCCATATCATTTCCAGTCTTTTTACTCTGTCTGATTTCAACATTTGTAATTAGACCAAAAATCATTGTTGTATTTGCATCCATATCACTGATCGGAGTAGCAGATAGTTCTTCTGGTCTGCCATAATTGTCTAGTGGGCTTCCTGAAACATAATATCCAAGAACTTCCTTTTCGTCTGCCAACTTCTCTTCTGTCGTTTCAATTACAGGAGTAATTGTCAATGATTCAAAAGCTGTTCGTAGTTCGATAACCGCTTCTTTTGCTCTCTCTAAAGACTTTTGCAACTTATCTTCTGTTGTTAATTTCTTTAACTCAACATGTAGACCAAGTTCTTTTTGTTTTTCAACTAACTCTTCATCACTGCCACATAAACAAAGTTTAGGTAAAATCTCTGTTACTGTCTGGATGTAAGTTTCTTTCTTTGCAAGTTTTGCATAAGCTGTCTTGAAAGCATCATAACTATCCAACATCGCCTTACGGCTTACGTTGAAATCGTCTAATGCTCCTGCCTTGATCAGATTGATTACTGATGTCTTATCTGCCTTACTACGAGCTATAAAGTCGTGGAAAGAAGTATAAGGTGCATTTTCAACGATCGTTTTAGCAGCTGACGCAACTTCCTTTACCGATGCTAGACCAAATAGGATCTTGCCATCATGGACTGTAAATTTGCTCTTGGAGTAGTTTACATTTGGTGGTAAGACCTTTACACCGACTTCATGAGCTTCAATCAGAAGTTCTGGAAGTGGGTCCTTGGCTTGCGTTTTTTCAGCCCAGTTCATTGCTCCAGCTAAAAATTCAGCTGGATACAATTCTTTAAGATAACCAGAAACATAGCTGTTATAAGCGTATGCTGCGGCGTGTGACTTATTAAATGCATACTTAGCGAAGTTTGTCATTTCATCAAACAACTTACTTGCTGCGTCATAATTGATTCCATTTGCAACACACCCACGGATACCTCTATCTGGATCGCCTTCAATAAAAGCATGACGTTCTAGTTCTAGCTTTTCCATCTTCTTCTTAGACATGTATCGGCGAACCATATCGGCTCCGCCAAGTGTATATCCAGCTAATTTTTGGAAGATCTGCATAACCTGCTCTTGGTAAGCAATGGCTCCATACGTCTTTCCTAAAATAGGTTCCAACTCTGGAGTTAGATATTGCACTGGTTTTCTTCCATGCTTGACATCCATTACGCTATCCAAATATTGCATTGGTCCTGGTCTAAACATCGAAACAAGAATGATCAGGTCCTCGAAAGATGATGGTTCAAATCTCTTCAGCATCTTCTTCATTCCCTTACTTTCAAACTGGAATACAGAGTTAGTATGAGCCTGTGCAAATACCTTCTCAAACGTTTCCTTGTTGTCTAGCGGGATTCTATATGGCTCTGGATTGATTCCACGTTCCTTTAATTTCCATTTGCAATCTGTAACGATGTCCAATGTTTTTAATCCTAAGAAGTCGAACTTTAGCATTCCATTTTCTTCAACTTCGATCATATTACATTGGGTCGTGTAGATTCCTAATTTACTGTTGTAACGTAAAGGTACGATCTCTTTTACTGGAGTTCCATCTGTGATAACAACACCAGCTGCGTGAGATCCATACGCCGTGCAACAGTTCTCGAAAACCTTAGCCCATTTAATGATCGTATTTGCAGTTTTATCATCTGCAAACTTTTGAATCAGGTCAGCGTATAATGTGATTTCTGCTCCATTAGAATCTTGCTTTTCAAGCTTCGTGTTAAATCCTAATCCTGGCTTTGATGGAATTGCCTTAGCAATCTTGTCGGCTAGTGATAAGAATCTTCCTCGATAACTTTCATCATTGTTCTTATAAGCCAAAAAGAAGCCATAAGAACGTGCTGCTGCACGAATTGCTCCTCTAGGAGCTTGTGCATTTTGTGTCATGATTCCAACTACGCAATCTTCACCATACTTCTGCTTTACATATTCAATCGTTCTAGGACGAATCGTGTTACTGATATCAGAATCAATATCTGGAAGTGATACACGCTCTGGATTTAAGAAACGTTCAAACAAGAGTTCAAATCTGATTGGATCCAAGTGGGTAATGCCTAATAATTGGCAAACTAGTGATCCTACAGCAGAACCACGTCCAGTTCCATTTGCAATACCGACAGGTGTAGTAAATCCTTTTTCAAGCTTCCAAGCTCGTAATGCCTCTTTTTCGATCGGAGCGTTTTCGATTTCTTCTGGTGGAATACTATCGTATTCGGCTGCGTAGCGATTAAAGTCTTGAACTACCAAATGATAGTCAACATAGCCCATTTTTTTGATGATTTCAATTTCACGATTCAATCTTTCCTGATATTCTGTTGGTAATCCAGCTGGATACAAGCGATTGATTCCGTCCTGAAGCTCTTTCATGAATACATCATTTGTATACTCCTCTGATTTTCCTTTAAATACCTTTGGAAAGTGATTTGTAATCTTGAAGTCTACATTGCATATACCTGCAATATATAAAGTATTATCAAATGCTTCTTCAATGATATCATCTTCAAAAACATGTGAGAACATAGCTCTCATTTCTGGTGTTGTCTTGATGTAGAGTTCTCGGTCTGCATCTTGTAGTGGTTCCCACTTTTCAAATCGTAAACTCTTCATAATCATTCTCTTTAATAATTCCTCGTTGGAGTTTGTTACCGTGTGTACATCATTTGCGGCAACAAGAGGAATGTTCATAGAACGTGCTAGATTTACGATCTTGTTGTAGATAATTTTTTCTTCTTGCATTCCATGGTATTGGATCTCAGCAAAGAAATTATCTTGACCAAAGATATTGTTAAAGAATTCCATCTCTTTACGAGCTTCTTCTAACATCTCTTCTTCTGTCTTTTTCTTCTTTTCTAATTCCAATATTTTTTCATTGAATACAGAAGATTTTTCTGCATCTACAGTTTTTTGTTTTAATTCTTTCTTTAAAATAGAGATTCTTGTTCTAAGCTTTTTGATCTCTTCTGTTAATACAGGAATCTTTGCTTTAGCATCTTCTACTTCAGCCTTATCGCTTTCGATACGTTGACGTTCTGCTTCCGCCATAAGCTCATCCATAGAAACTAAGATCTTTTCTCGTGCAGAGAACTTGATCTTGGATAATTTCTTCAATCTTTCTAATTCAGACTTCTTTTCTTCTAGTTGCTGATTTAGATTGTTAAATTTATCTTCAACGAGAGATAAATTACTTACATTTGAAGAAATACCTCCTTTTTCCATGGCTCTTCTGATTTTAGCGATTTCTCTTTCTACAAATTCATTTGATCGAAAAACCGTTGCGATAACACCACTAATACAAGCCGATGTGGCGACAACATTGTTATTTCCCAAAAAATACTTGTTGAGAATTTCGTCATTCATCAGACAGTATCCGTTTTCACGCTGACCATCTGAAATAGCCATGCTGATCGCTTTCCAACCTTCATCATTTTTAGCATGTAAGATCAGATGCTTTTCTGGCTCAAGATTATTTTTCTGCATCAGCCCATTCTCTTTGTAGGCTGTATGCTGGAAATAAGTCTCAATTCCAGGTACGAACTTTAGTCCGTACTTCTTTGCGGCATTTTTAAAATCCCACGTCATAGCAGCCACGCCATGCTGTGTCAAAAATACCGTTTTTCTTCCGATCTCACTTAATCTTTTGCAAACATCTTCGGCTGGATTATCGCAATCAAAAATATCTTTTGAATGCAAATGTGTTTCTTCATAATCTGAGATTTTTTTCATCTCTTCTATTACTTTGATTCTTTCGTTCATATTTTCCTCCTTTTATTTATTCGTTCCCCAACTCATCAAATAAATCAATATTATTATGTTATATGCTGGGGAAAGAAAAAGTGCCTACGGAAGAACGTTAATTCTCTCGTAAGCATATTGTATCACATATACTGTTATATTTCTACATCAGATTTTCTACATCCAATAATGAAATATCATTCGCAAATGCATCTGCAAAGCCTTCATCATCGGACTTTGTATAGAAATGATTATCCATATTGATTGCTTCAATTGGCATGCTTTGTCGAACTGTGTTGATCTCTCTGGAATTTAGTAATATTGACTTAAATTCATTCTTTGCAGCTCTAAATGCTACAGAAAAAGTTGATTTTGAACCTTCATATCCATGAGCCTTAGCGTAGTTGTATAGGGCTGCATCTTTAATCGTTTTATCTGGATATTTCGCTGCAAATTCTAAGAAGAATGTCAGAATCTTTTTTGATTTTGGTCTTAACTTATTTAACATTTCCTGAAATTCAATTGTTTCTTCTTTTTCTCTTAACTGTTTAGCTGGATCAGCTGCATTTGGATCTTGAATCTCAAGCGTTTGCGTCTGTTCTGAACTATCTTTACGCCAATCCAATTGGACGACAACGAATTTTAGTTCAAGACACTTTCTTACTGTAATCAATGATACCTTTTTATCAAAATGTGTTTGGATATATTTTGTAAGTATTTCTGGAGTATACGTATTGATTCCTTCTGACTGTAATTCTTGGATAGCCTTATTTACAAGTGTCATTGATCTGGCGTAATGAATAGATAATTGGACAGAGCCATCAATGATCGTCGAAACTTTGGCTGAGAAGAACTTGCTTACAAATGGAGTAATAAAAGTCGTAATGTTATATTCTGGATTATATTCTTCTAAATGTTCTGCAAGGATCACAAACACTTCCTGCATGGCTTCTTCAATATTTTCAATCGAAGGAAATGTATGCCGAATATAGTAGTGCAGCTGCTTGTATGAAACTGCAAATGCCAACCCTCTTGCTAAGCTCTTGATTTCTGGCTCTTCATACTTGATTGCCTTTGCAATTACTTTTTCATCTGTTTTGTTCATACGATCAAAGCCAAGATTGAATCCATTTAATCTTTGTCTAAAATAGGCGATCAAATCTGGATATTTTTCTTCTAACTCTTTTGGGATATGAACAAAATTATCAATATGAAGCTTCATCCCTTTATCAATATACATTTTTACATCGTTTTCATTTTTGTTTCGCATAAAGCTCCCCTACCACCTTTCTAAAAAAAGCATCTTTTCCATTTTTTCTCAATGTATATATAGCTTGAAACGTATTGTTAATGTCTTCTGGCTTTACAACGGATGCGATCATCGAGTGATTAAACGCATCGATTTCATTGTAGCCATTACCAAGGTCGCTTAATAGTTGCATTTCTTCTTTTAAAATTCCCATATATTTCTTTTTCCTTTTATACATAACAGTATATCTTCTTTCACTACAATTGTAAAGGGTAAGAAAAGAAAAAAGAACAGATTATTATCTGCCCTTTCTTATTTTGATAGCGGGGAAATTTCTTTTTCCGAAATCTTTTTAACCTTTCCGTTTGACTTCTGGATCAATTGAATCAACAAATCTCTTTGATCGTTATTCAATGTTGGATACGTCTTTATCATCTGTTCCATTGCACTACACGTTAGTTTCTGTGGAAGCTTTTTCTTATAATTTTTCTTAACATACTTGATTGCTTCTTTTTTATTTTCTTCTGAAAAATAGATAAAAGCAGGAGATTCGTTGCTTCTTAATTGGAACGCAGAACCAGAATCAAATAGTGGAGCAAATCCAATAATTTCTGCCGTGTTTGCATCTCTAATGAATCCAAAGTTTCCAAGATGCCTGTCGGTGTTCCCAATTACATAATCACAATAGATCATTTTCTTGATGTAATCCTCTGCTCCTTTGATTTTAAGCTCATTACACGAACGTATAAAGAAGTGCATCAGATCCTCTCCTTCTTTTGGATCGAATGGTTTCATAACATGTGAAGCAGGAACAAACTCTGTATCTCTTGTTATAAAATTTCTACACTTTGAACAAAGTTGCATACTCTCGATGACTAATGAATATTCAACAATATCTAACAGGTTCAGTTGTTTTAATATCATTGATGCTAATACTTCTGAAAGTGGCTCTTGGTCAATCTGAAGCCCAGCTCCCTTATAAAGATAGGAAATCCCATCTTCCTTCTTCCATTTCTTAATCAAGATTCCGTTTGTCGTTAGATCAGGAGAAAAGGAGATCAAAGATGATGTATCAAGACTTCCATCAAGTTCTCCTTTTTCTGCATGAGTTCTTATCTTTTCTTTATTGACCTCCCATATTCCAAAGAAAGCTTTTCCAACCTCTTCGCAATAGGAGTTATCAAAGAAATTCAATTTTTCCCATGTTTCTCTCTTGTCATATTTCAACCAATATTGATCAGAAAGAGAAAAGAAATTTCTGTATGTATTCAATAAGTCTTTGGAACTTTCCATTACATACGCTCTATTTTCTCTCTCACTTGGAATCATACGTTTTCTAAACCATGTTTGTAGATTTTTTAGTGACAGATTCCCATTCTGTAAAAACATTGGCAGATACTTCTGGTTATCTTTATGTCGCCCTATGATTTTACTGATCTTATCTTTGTCGATTACTATCTTTAATACTTTTTTATCCTTATTACAAAGCCATACTTCAAATCCACTATTGTTTTCTGCCATAATCGAACATCTCAACTTCTGCAACATTTTCACTTGGGTTATCTGTTTCATCCCATTTACAAGCAAACTTTAGCATTTCCCCATTATTGTTGACCAAAATAGGTTCACCAGTTGAATAACCGATATCTACTAACTGATCGTGTTTAAATACGCAATACGCAAATTTTGCATGCCCGTTGGCTTCGTTTTTCTTCCCGCTTGGGAACATACGAACAGAAATTCCAGTTGCATCATCATAAGTTTCTAAGTGTCCTTTCCCGTGTAATCCTTCATCTTTGATTGCAGCAATTACAAATTCAGAACCATCAATACCTTCTACCATTGGCTGTAATACGCCTTCTTCTGATATAGAACAAGTTACTTTTAAAGAATTTCCTTTGCCATCACTGATGATTGCCTCTGGTGATTCTCCAAGAGCATCTGCCATCAATTGCGTGTCGGCATTGCGATCAATGACATATCGAACAATAAATTCAGGCTTACTAATACTTGTAGCTAATGGAGTAACAAACATATCGACTCTACTTAAAGGTTCACCATTTTCATCCGTGAAGTTGCCCTTTACGTATGCATACATAATATCTTTTTGCTTAATTTTTATATCCATTCTTTCAGGATGCAATAAAACATTCTTTAAAACTTCTTCATTTTTAACTGGTGTATCCTTTGTTTCATTTCCGTTACTTGAACTTGGATCATCGTAGTTTGTTGGTTCATCAAAATTTAAGCCATCAGATAATAATGGCGTATTAACGGAGCTATCTGAAGAAAATGGATCGTTATCTTCAGGCATAAATGTTGGCATATCTGGTTCGTATTCTGTTTCTCCTGGATTGAATGTTTCATTGTTTACTTCATCTCCAGCCTCATTTGTCTCGTCTTGACTTAATGGATGCTCACTAACTGCCTGCTGTGGGATATTCACCTCTTCATCTTGCTTAGATTCATCAGAAGTTTCTTCTTGTCTATCTTCTTTTTCTTCTGTTGTTTCTTGCGTGCTATGCTCATGACTTTGTGTTGTGTCTACAGATTTTTCCTCCTGTTTTTCTTCTTGATCAGTAGATAATAACTGGTCCATCGCTCTCATTGTTTCTTCATCAAATACATAGCTCTTCCCATCTGTCTGGATTACGATGTTTTCTGCATATTTTCTAAGTTCAAATGGCTTATTTTGCGATATCAATCTACTTGCGATCATAGACTTTGCCATTGTGGCTAATACAACGTCTTTTTCATCAGCATCTTCTGTATTGATAATGCTTTCTAAAAGATCCATGATTTCAAAATATGTTCTTACAAATTTCATTTTAAAAATCCTCCTAATACTTTCTGTAGTAATGTCTTTCTTTTGTGCGTCTTGGCGAACTCGGCAAACCGCTCTGGAGTTCTTCTAGCACTCTTTTCTTCTTCGATTCTTTCTTTTGAAATAAGCTTTCCATTAACGTCATAATGCCACTCGTGTCCACAAGATTCACAATAACAGTTGTTATATGGCACATCTTCTGCAAATCTGATCAATTCTCCAGCTTTTAATGACTCTCTTTCTGTATATATCTGATCATTTTCGCTTCTAGGCATTTTAATATATCGACCAGTTAATCTGCTGCCACATTCTGGACATCTTTGTACATAATAATATATTTTCTTCACTCTAAGTCATCCTCACTTTCTTTTGTTTCTTCTGTTTTATTTGCATTTGATTCAACTTCCTGATTCGTATCTAAGAAGTATTGACACTCCTCTGGAGTCAATACCAACTGCCAACTACATGCATTGACCAATATTCCATGATTCATCGATATTCTCGTAATATCTTGTGATGAGAGCAACAATGGACGCCACTCCCATTCTTCTTTGTTAGTTTTTGCGTTTGCTCTTTCCCATTTTTCATATTCTAGCCCATCTGTAAAGACAAAATAATAGGCTTCTTTCGTTTTCGTCATATATGCTTGGGCGTATATGAATACAAATGTATCCTTTCCACTCTTCGTTTTTGCTGGTTTGATCTTGCAAGGGATAATGAACTTTAAATTTCTTATTCTTTTTAAGCATACAAAGTTTTTCGTCTGAACATATTCTGATATGTTTCTTGATAATTCCTGATTGTAATAATACGCTGGGACATTTTCATACTTGATTTCTCTTTTATCTTTTCTTCCATCGTTATATGTACATTCAATATGATTTCCACCTGCCGAATACACCTTAGATACATACTTATTCCAATTTTCTTCATTAAACTTGATTGGAATAAAATATATACTTTCTTTCCATGTTTCACCTTTTTCTTCAGCTTTGGCATTGATGTAGTCTTGTGCCATTTTTGAATTTTCAAAAAGCCTATTCGTAAAATCTTTGTCAATGTATGGAATCATTGCAAATTTGTTTGCTAGAAAATATAAGGTTATGTTTTTTTTAATAAATTCGTTCATCTTTTCTTCGCTCATTTTAACCTCACACTTATATTATGCTATATCCAAAAGAAAAAGTAGAGAAATTCTTCTCTACTGTTTACTCACTCCGTTGGATTGTAGCCCGTTGGAGGATGGAAACCGTATGTCCAGCCACTCCAATCTGTAGGACCTTCACTGATTTCTTCACCAGTTTGGTCTCCACCGATCGCACCTTGTACGCCACCTACTTCGTCTATATGGGCACCAACTGTTCTGCCGCCACCGATATAGATTTCTGTATGTTCTTGTCGCCACAAGATGTCTCCTGGTCTTAGATCATCTGGAGATGTGATTTCATACTGGACGAAGCCTGCCTCTGTCATCAGATTAACCTGACTATAAGTTGAGAATGCTGGTGGTCCAACATTAAATCCAGCTTGTGTAAGGGCATAATAAACCAAGGATGAACAGTCATAGTCTGGGTTTCCTAAACGATGAACCCAAGAATATCCATGTGAATCATCTGCAGCAATTTCTCTTGCCCATTTTACATAAGGTAAATTAGAAATACCACCAAAGCCATCTGCCCATTCTGGGTTTGCATTTCCGCCAACATAACCGAATGAAAGAGCTTTAATTTTGACATTAAATACTTTTTCAAAGTCACTAGAACGTAATGCAATGTAACTTTGTACTAGCTTGTCCCCATAAGTCTTGTTTGATAGATCCCAAGAATAATTAAACATCTTGTCGTTTTCTTCTAATTTTGCAAGATCACATAGAACTGGGATCTTGACCGTTGCGACAATCTTCTTCCCATTGACTTCTACTTTGTTTCCTTCTTCATCTGTCCAACTTTCTTTTTGCCCACTGGCAGTTGTTCTGAGTTCTACTGTAATACCCTGACCATGACCTGCAATTGCATAATCTGCTAATGTGACACAATACTTTTGGAAATGGTAGTTGTCCTTTGGATCACCACTGTATCCAGCTACGGCACCCATGCTTAAAATTTCTTTTACAAACAATAGTTGCCCAGCTCCAGAACTACTTGATGTTCCTGATGTTCCAGCTTGTACGACATCGATTGCTCCAGCTCCCGTTACTTCAACATTGGCTAGATCAACTTCCATGTTTTCTGGAATTTTTTCGTCAATCCATTCTTTATATTTTGCATGTCTTGAATTGTATAAGGAAGCACCGATTTGGCTACCTTCATTACGTTTTTTCAAGTTTTTTAAAATATTTTCTGTACTGTAATCTCCATTACAAGCTTGGAATACTGCATCTACGGGGCTGGAAGCATAATCTCCTCCACCAAGTTCTGCTAGTTGGGTATACCAAAATACAGCTCTTAAATTCGTTGTGTAAGTATTGGCACAATAATTCCAATGCTTTACTACACGTTCTGCTGCAATTCTATCTTGTAGTTTCTTGCCTTCGCTACTTGTCAGAATTTTCTTTACAACTTCTGTTTGTTCAGCATTTAGTTCTATCCGATCTGCTTCCCAATCCTTTTCAAGAAGAGGAGCAATAATTCCATTACTATCGAGTTCGGAGAACTTACTTTGGTTTTCGCTTCTGAATCTTGTTAAATAATTTCTTGCATTATTTCCATATAAAGAACTCCAACCAATTGTAGAAGCCACTTCTCCACCTGCTTCAGCGTTGATTACATTACTATAATCTCTCTGCCCATAAACTTGTCCACCCGTTTCCATGGCACCAAGCATGTTTAACATGATGTCCATTTGCGTTTCAGAACCGAGTTTAGCGGAAGAATCGCCAGATGTATTCTGGATCGTTGTATTTGTTTTGGCAGCTTTACCAGCTGTTCCATTTGGAAATACAATATCGCTTTCTGGACTTAATAAGAATTTATCATTTCCGATTGTATTTCCTTCACCATCTACAAAGTCGTAGGTAGGAATTACAGCAGATACACCGATGTTCTTCTTAAATAATCCAGAGAAAATACTTCCATTTTTATCGGTTTTATTACCTGATAAATTGTATTCAGCTGAGAAGTTCTTTAGATTTGACATCGTAATGCTTCCAGCATCGATTTCTGAACCATCTAAGGTAGCCTTTGTAATTGTAATATCTTGTAGCGGAACGTAATCGGATCCAGCCTTCTTCTTTTCTTCTTCTGTAAGGGTTTCTCCTTTTAAGATCTTGTAATAAGCTTTTAAGCGTTCCTGTAACATGTTTGCCATTTCTTGCATCATGTTCTCATCTTTATCTGCTGACGACTTATTTACAGCTTGTACAGGTTGGACGATATGGGTATTGTTACTTCTGATTCTACCCTGATACAAAGCTGTACCACCAAAGATTCCACCCATCGTCACGGATGTTGCAAGACCTGCTGTAAGAGCCTTTTTACCAATACTCTGCACAATAGCTTTTCCGCCATTCGCAATGCCCTGTGGGCTGAATATGTTTTGACTAGGTGTAACATTTCCTCTTCTTGCAAGGAACTGTTTCATCTTGCTGGCTTCTTTGTCTGCCCTTGCAAGGGAGCCTTCTCTTTGTGCCCCAATTAAACTATCTTTACCTGTAAGAACCTTATCTTTATCACCGATAGCTCCTGTTGATATTTTATCTTTTGTTAATGCTCTTTTTTCTGTTGAAAGTTGTTGACCTGCATCTACATTGACTTCTCCTCCACCGATTTTAACAAGTTTCTTCTTTTCTGGTTGGAGGACGGATTTTTCTTGTGATGGTTTTAGTTTCTTGGCAATGCCTGCATCGTATTCTTTCTGAGAGATATATCGCATGGTGCCATCAGCACGCTTTTCAATGAATCGCCCTGATGACTTGAGATATTCAACATTTTCTTTTGGACCTGGTGCATTTATAATACCAGAACTTTGTCCAATGGCATTCTTCTCATTTATCGAAGAAATACCTGGCATATTATTTCTTGTTATATTTGCGATTGCATCTTTTAACTTCTTTGCCTTTTGTTCATCAATTGATTTTTGTTGTTCTAAAAATGAATTTTTTACAATCTGTTTATTAGGTTGAGCAATTTGACGCTGGTTATTTACAACTTGCTTATTATCTGTAGGTACATTTACCTTTTTCATTAATCCACTGCGGTCAAAATTTTGTTGTTGTGTAATTGCTCCGCTATCACCTTGGTTAAAAGCTCCACTTGAGAAATCATTTTTACTTGATATTCCACTATTTATATTTGGTTTATTATCTGTAATACTTGGATGATTGTTTGGAATATCTCCAATTTGTTTCTTTGCTATATTTTCAGGACTAATATTTCTTTTAACATTCGCAATATTTTTATTGATCTTATTTAATAATTCTTGTTCTTTTTCAGCTACATGTTGGATAGCTTCACTACTATATTTTTGTTTATTAACAACTTTGTTTACATCTGTCTTTAATCCACTAAAGTTACCTTCTAGTTTATCTTCGATAAATGTTTCTTTCTGGGAGAATGCTTCATTACTAAAGTTTTGGTGAGAATCAATCCCAGTTCTACCGATATTCATATTTTGTGCTTGTTGATTCTTAAAGCCACTATTTTCCTGAATAATATTCTTATCTGCATTCTTGACTACTTGTTTATTTTCTGTGTGGGTATTCGATAATCTTTCATTGATCTTATCTGATAGTCTTTGACGCTCATAACTAAGTGCATCTGATGGCTGCTCTTTTGTAGCCGTAGAGAAAGCGTCATTACTTAATTCTTTGTTTAAATTTGAAAAGGCTTCTTGTTGAGCCTGTGGGAAGGTTCTTTCCCTTACTCTTTCCTCATTTAAAAACTTATGGTCAGCCTTTGCCGCATGTTCTTGCTTAACAGCTTTCTTATCAATATTATTGTTTATCTTCTTTGCTAATTGTTGTCTTTCATATTCTATCGGATCAGAAGCTGTTGCTGTATCAATCTCTGAAAAGGCATCCCTATTGAGTTCTGTTGAAGGCTCAACATTTTGTCTAAACTCTCTTGACGGCTGGTCAAAATAGTTATTGTTTAAACGTTGTTCTTTAAAGCCTTCTCTTCCGTTAGGGTTCTTTTTAATTTCTTTATTTAATTTTTCTGATAATCTTCTTTGTTCGTATTCAATTGGGTTAGATGCCTCTGGAACATCTTCAATATTATCTTCTAATAGGTTCTCAACGCTATCCCCATGAGGCTTATTTAAAGGGTTAAATTGAGCCGATTGTGGCTCTAATGGAGTACGTTCCAATCTGTTCTCAAACGGCTCTGTACCGCTATTTAACATCGCTTCTTGTTTATTTAATAACTCTTGTTCTCTATATTGTTGTTTGATTAATTCTTTACGATGTTCTTCTTGTTGTTTTTTAAAAAAATCTTCTTTTGCTTTTTTCTCTTTTTCACCTGAGAATCTTGCGTGATCCTTTTCTACATCAATTTCTTTTGGTTCATCAACTTTGTCTGTGTTTTCTTCTAAATCCTTATCATCTTCATTTGGTTCTTCTTCTAAATCTTCATTACTATCATCTTGATCCTGATCACGCTCTAATTCATCCTTATCATCATCTTCTGATTTTTCTTCTTCGTTTCCTTCTTTTTCAGTATCTTCTTCAGGAGCTTCTTCATCGTCCATGCTTAAAGCATCTCCTAGATCTGGAGACTGTTCTTCTTTTTCTTCACTGCCAGAACCTTCGCTTGGTTCAATATCGTCAGTTTCTTTTATTTCTTTCTCGTTAATTTCTGTCATTTAAAAAGCTCCTTTCATACATCTTATATTATGCTATTTTTTGTAATGGAAAAAGAAAAAAGACTATATTTTTAGTCTTTTTTCACAATTCTTTTTAGTCTGTCCATTTCTCTAAATCCAACATAAAGAATACCGACAACTACAACGGGAATAAAAACAAACTTTACAAACGAAGAATATTTGTTTCCACTCGTTTCCTTTTCAGCTTCGATTACCTTTTGCTCTTCTTTATTTTCCTGCTTATGAACTACCCCACCTGATACATTGTTCAGATGTGGCATCCTCTGGTGTATTTACACTATCTAAAGAATTTTAATTTATGTGGCTTAGCAGCTACGCATCTTTTACAAGACTCTCACTACGGTTTCACATTGGTCGGCTCACACGACCTCTACCGCTTTTATACGGTTACTTACAATTTAAAGTTTTGAACTTGATAATTGCAGGGTCTAATAGCCTTGCAATTTTTATGTTACTTACATCGTACCCAGCTTTTCTTAAAATATTGGCAGCTCCGTTAATATCTGCATTCATCAATGTACCATCTGCCGATTTATACAATCCACGATGGATTCTTCTTCCAGAAAAGCGATACTTTGTATTTGGATCTTCTTTGCTGTATGTAGGAATAAAGTCCAGATCCAAAAAACTTGCCTTGCTTGTATAGGACTCTTCTTGTCGAATCACAGTAATGCCATATTCGTTGGATTTTAACTCGATCATGGTTTTCAGCATCTCAAACGGAATACTTACGAAGTTCTGATTGTTGCATTTACCCATATTGGATTCCTGTTTCCAGAACTTGTTAGAGCCAAGTACAAGATAGCCAACTTCATGGGATTTACACCATTCCATGAGTTGTCTGCTCATTTTATGGAAACAATCTCTAATATAGTTGATTCTGTATGCAGAAAGCTGATCCAGCTTTTTTGACCATACACGAGTAGTCGTGGCACTACCCTTACTCATAAGACTAACTCTATAAGCTTTTTCCTTATTGAAGTATTGATTGATACTTTTGATGTATTCACCTTTAAAGATGATACTATCGCCAGTGTCTGTTACAACTGCCATGGTGTTATCTACACCAAAGTCAACTGCCGCAGAATGTGATCCAGCTTTTACGGATGGATCTTTGACTTGATACACAAGTAAAACATCATAACCACCCGATACAGGACAAACCTTCACTTCCTGTAATCTTGCGTTACACCTTTTACGTATTTTGAGTCTTTGTTTAGTTTTAGGAAGTTTTAACTCATCACCATAAATAACAGCATTCTGATTCGTCAAAGTAAAAGCAGTAATATTGCCTTTGCAATACCTAGGCATACGTGGTTTTCCAGTAAATAAAGTAGGATTCTGCTTGTACCTTCTTAACGCAGCTAACCAACTTTGGAAGTCAGAACATGCGTGTTTTACAGTTGCCTGAGCAGATTGCATTGGTAGATCCGCAAAGAAATCTGGATTTCGTGTAACTCGCATCAATCTTTCTAACACAATATATCCAAGAACACGGTAATCCTTTTGACCTTTAAGAAGTGCTAGTTCATCAAGAACTTCTTTTTCGTTAGATGTCACATTTGTCTTACCGTGTGCTGTAAAAGCATTACGAATCCTAAACAACGAAGCGTTATAAAGATTCTTAGCTTTATGAGCAAGTGTATCAAAATATGGGAACATTTCATGTTGTGTATTCACATAGATTCTGTCTGTTCTGTACACTGGTTGTAATTCGCCTCCTTTCTATCAGTTATTATAGCATATAACAGTATGTTATGGAACAAACACTGTAAAAATCGTACAAGAATACATCAAAGAGCAGTAACGCTGAATTCACCACCGACCTATACAATGTTGGTGTACTCTTTTCTAAAGGCTAACAAATTTTCTCTTGAAACTTATCTACACTGTATGACATTTGGACTGAAAGAATTTTATTTTCATTAACATCATAAAACCTTGTTTTAATAATGGTATCTTTACAATCTTCTACGACAAATACTGCAAGAATCGCTTCTCCACATGGAGAGCCTGCAACACACGCATTGTTGGCTTCTTCTGCGTATGGGGGGAAAGAAAAAGACTATCATCTAGTCTTTTTTTAATCCATGTTTTGGCTAGCTGCCTTGTATACCAAATACATGATTGTCACGTATACCAAATATATGATTATCACCAATGAAATCAGAACAAATGCTGTTCTCACAACAACAGCTGGGGGAGGATTTTTACTTTCCTCTTCTGCGACAATAACGCCTTTTTCGGCTTCCTGTTGTTGCTTGTACTTCTCTTTTAAGTTACTTCCTAACACTTCGTTTGCGTATTTATTTTCAAGTGTCTTTAACATGTTTAAATCATACACTCCGCCATAATCTTCTGGCTTATTGGCAAAAGGAAAGTTGACGATCCAACCGTATTTATACATTAGATCTTCATTACCGACAAAGGTTCTAAAACTTGCTACTTCAGTATCTTTAACTTCTACATCTCCAAAAATGTCGAATGTGAATAAATCATCTTTTTTCTCTTGGTGAATATTTGCATCAACACCAATAACACTTGTCTTGATATGATACTTGCCGATTGGTAATGATACCTTTTCTTTAAACTTGTCTTTTTCATAAGACATTTGGACGGAAAGAACTTCTTCGTTATTTACGTTATAGAATTTTGTTTCTGTGATTGCCGCTTTGTAATCTTCTACAACGAATGCCGCAAGGATCGCTTCTCCACATGATTGATCGGCTAAGCAAGCATTATTCTGTTCTGTTTCTGCATACACTCCTGTCGTTGCGGCTGTCAGTAAGATCGAAAGACAGAACAAACTTTTTATTAGTGTTTTTAACATTTCTACGTCCCTTTCTTTAGTTAATAATAACATGCAGTACATCATTCTTCACGAATGTTTCTACCTTCTTGGCTGTACATGGTGCTACACATACAGAAATAATCTTCTTAGGATCTTCAATTGCAGCTCTAACACCATCTAATTCCGAACGTTCATTTAAATTATCAAATGGGCATAATCCTCACTTTTGAAATTTGTAATAACCACTTCAACGGTCTTAGCATCTCTTTCCTTAAAATGGTAGCTACAATTTGAATAAGATTTATCTAAATAATACACTATATATTTTTGGCTCCATTCAATTAACAATTCATTAGAAAAACCTTTGTGATATAAAACATTAGACAATGCAAATTTGACTCCTTGACTATTTAAATCGTCCAGCAAGTTAAGTAACTGACATTCTTCTAATTCTGTCCAATCTTTAAATCCTCTTGTTTTTGTAATTGCCACTTTGCAATCTTCTGCAACAAACGCCGCAAGGATTGCTTCTCCACATGGGGAACCTGCAACACATGTATTGTTGGCTTCTTCTGCGTAGGAAGCCTGTGGAACAAGTGCTAATCCTATGATAGCAACGATTGTTAGTGAACTACCCATCACCTAATGGTAATGGGCTTCTAAGAGTCTAAAAACTCTATTTAAGAAGTTTGATATTTAAGTTTCCACCTAAATAATTAGGCAATCCTTATTCTTATAGGCGTGTCCACTTCGCCTCTACTGTATAGGATATTCATATCCACAACTCTACTTTTACGCATAATATTCAATGCCCCGTTAATATCTGCATTGATTGTTTTATCACTCGCCGTTTTGTATAGACCACGATGCGTTCTTCTTCCACTGAACGAATACTCTTTTGGATTATCGGCATTGTAAACAGGAATATCATCTCTATCCCAAAAAGATGATTTCGATGTATAGGATTCTTCTTGTTTTACAAAAACAATGCCATTTAGTTTGCAAAGATATTCCAATTTGTTACGCAACTGTCCATAAGGGATATTTACAAAATTTTGATTGTTTTGCTTTCCAATATGACTGTTACGTTGGAAAGTCTCATTGTAACCAACAATAAGAGTGCCTATATCATTGTTGATACAATAATTTATCAACTTACGAGCAGCTTTATTCATATAATCGTTTACTTTGTTGTTACGATTACGAGCAGCTGCTTTTTGTCTGTTTGTAGGTTTCTTTTCAAGATGTTGTTTATCTTTTACGGACTGTAAACGGGCGTTTTCTTTGTTAAACCACTGATTGATTGATTTCAATTTTTTCCCATCAATAATAAACGATTTACCACTATTTGATACAGCTGTTATGAGATTGTTGACACCTAGATCAAGTGCAAGTGCGTTGTTTGTGTTTAGATTTCTTTGAATATATTCAGCTTCATATATATACTGGATCTCAAAGAACCTTGCATTCGCTTTTGGTATAATGCGTATCTCTTTTATCGTTTTATCAAGAAGTATGGGCGGTATCGTGATTTCAACAGACTTATGTGTTTTCTTGAAACTGTTGGAAAACGGCAATATTAGCTTGTTGCCATTAAGTCTTACAAACCCGATGATCAGCGTTGTATATCCATCTTTCGGAAGATAATGTGGCAGTTTACAATCCTTAAAAGCATATTTCCCCTGCTTAGCGAGTTTAAGCAGACCGAAAAATGACTTAAATGAGCAATCAACCTCTTTTAGTATCTGCTGTGCCATATTGGAATTTAATGTTTTATAATTAGGACTATTCTTCAAAAGAGCGTAATTCTTCTCGTATTTAAAAAATTCACCTTCTGCAAAATAGTATTGACGCACGTTATAGATTGCCTCATTAGCAAGATTCTTAGCAGCATGACAAAGCTCCTTAATAGTGATGTAATCTTCCTTAGACAGATGTTTTGCTTGTTGTTTTACAGTAAGATAGATACAATTTCCTCCTTTCATAGACACAGAAAAAAGATTTTCTGTACATATATTATAGCACACAATTTACTGAAATAATAGTATCTAAGTAAAATGCACATTACAAACCTAACGCCATCTTATTCAATAACAATATCGAACGTGTTATCACTTTCAAAAGTTTCTAATACGTTTCTATCCAGATATGCCACAAATCTCTCCTGTGGTACCCAATCTGTTTTTGTCAACCAATGGACGTGCAGTCCGTTAGGTGTTGTCGCCTGTACCACATACCAGCCGTCAAAATTATTCTTCGCCCATAGAGAAACGTTCTCATACTTCTTCTCTTGGATTTTTTCCAAGCACTCTCTTAACTTCATTTCATTTTCTCCTTTTCTGGCTACATTTTATCATAAAGAATATCTTTTTTCAATATACTGTTATATCAATTTTGGCAAAAGAAAAAGAGGGGCGGTACCACTAACCTCTCTTTCTTTTAGACCTGATCTTCCTCAAATAGAATTGCAACATCGTCGATTACAATGTCGTCATTCTTCAATGTAGAGCGTGAAAACATACTTGCCGTCCTTCCATTGATCATCCATCTTATCAAAGCCTAAGAATACATTGTGGAACTCTGTAGCCATGACTTTAAAATCAATATGGTGATTTTTTAATTTTTTGGCTTCTCTTGGATAGACCATAGAGTAAGAATCTAATAATTCTATTCTAACAAGGTCTTCCCAGTTTACTTGGGTATTTTCAAAATCTGGTGTTCCGTCTTCAAAAAATGCCCAGTCAATGTAGATAACCGAACCATCGAAGTTGACAAGCTTATCTTCAATGCTCTTTAAAGCCTTCTGTCCAGTTGTAAATTCATCAGCCGAACCCATTAGATACCTGTTAATATCTTCTAGCTTCTGAATTTGATTCTGGAAGTCTTTTCCCTTTAGAACCGTGTTTGATCCAGATGAAGCACAATAGCAAACAGTGTTAAATGAGTTTTTTACACTATTTACACCATTCTGTGTTTGATAAAGCATTTTCATGCGAAGCAAGAATTCATCTGTTACCTCTAATCCTGGGTAGGTTGAACCGCATAGATAATGGAAGAATACATTTTCGACCTTCCCATTACCTCTGTTTACTACTAATAATCTCATTTAATTTCCCTCCTATAGCCTACTGGCTTTTATTTTCCGCCTTATTTAATACTTTTCTCCATGATCATCAAATAAAGTCATATCTATTATGCGATATAGATAAAAAAGAAAAAGATAGGGGGGTTCCCATCTTATCTTGTTGTTTCTTCTTTTTTAATTTGTTTTTTTATCAGTGTTCGTTATCTTATACAAGTTTGTATTCTTTGGAATCTTATTTGCAAAAGGAATAATAATATCTCCTGCTTTAAATAGTCCCGTTCCAGATGGAGCATTTGTAATTACTTCTAATTGTGAATCAGAAAGATTCAATAATTCCTGAAGATTACTTCTGTCCATTTGGGAAGAGTTCATCATAGTAACGAAAGACGTATTGTTGATAATGTTTCTTGTTGCTTCAGAACGCAATAGATCTTCTGTGTTTTGCATGATTCCAGTTGGAATTCCATTCCATTTTCTTGCACGTTTCCAGATCTGAACCAAGAACTCTACGGCTGCATCAGATTTTAATAGAACATGGAACTCATCAATATACACCCATGTAAATAATCCTTTGTCATGATTTTCTATCATCTTATTCCAAATATCGTTTAGACAGATAAATAGACCAATTTCTTTTAAGGTCGTTCCTAGATTACGGATGTTGTATACCAAGAAGCGAGAGTCAGATTCAACATTTGATCTATGTGCAAACATATCGTATCCACCGACTGCATAGTTTTCAATTACAGTAGCTAAAGTATTGGCTTCTGGATCAGGCTGTCGTTTAAGCTCTCCATACAAGTTCGCCAGTGTTGGAGCAGATTGTTTATCACATGTGATACGTGGATCAATCTCTCTTAACTTTTTAACATGTTGAATATATGGATTGTAAATATTCTTAATACATCTAGTCAAAACTGATTTTCCAGTTGGATTCAATGCTGCATTTTTACCAAGCATGATCTCAACTAGTGATGTGATGTAGTCTGTCTTTGATGCTACAGGATCGGTTTCATCATCTGTAATATTGATATCCATTGGATTCAAATAAGATTGTGAACCTGGAGCAATCGAAATCGTTTCTCCCCCTTTGATTTGGGCTGCAATTCTTGAATATTCTCCATCTGGGTCAATAATGTATACAACATTTCTTTCATCAGATAGATAAGCCGCCAGCATCTCTTGCTTGACCTGCATGGATTTACCAGAACCAGACTCACCGAATGTCAGTCCGTTAAAGTTTCTTCCTGTTTTTCTATCATATACTAATAGATTATTAGAAGATTTATTGACGCCATACATGATTCCGCTCTTTTGATAAATTTCGACATTTGAATATGGTAAAAATGCTGCCGCAGATTCTGTTGTATGTAAACGTCTTACACTCAACTGGTTAATACATAATGGAAGTGCGACGTTCATTCCTGCTTCCTGTTGGAAAGATAAGACTCGGATAGGGCACAATTTACCATTTGCACAGTTTTGAAGATCTTGTGTGTACTTATCCAATTCTTCCTTTGTATTTCCAAATACATTCACTACAAATGTCATGTAAAACAAATGCTGATCACGATCTGAAATATCGTCTTGCAATTCTTTAATGGCATCATTTGCCTTTTGTAAGGAAGGCGGGAGTAAGTCAAAACTATATCCATTTTTAAGAGCATTCTTTTGATTTTCTGCAATCTGTCCCTGAATTGCCATAAATTGATTTTTAACCATCTTAGAACCCTTTGCAATGTCGATAGGATTATATTGCATAGAAATATTAAGACTAAATTGCAAGTCAGCGATACTAGCTAAAAACTCGACAGAAAGGGATGTTGGCAATCGTTCCAAGAATAAAGCTCTTCCGAATTTATTTCCCATCATATAATAATCAGAAAAGAACTGGAAGCCAGATGGTCCAATGATGTCTTTTGATGTTAATCCACCCATGCCAATCTTTTTATAATTGAAGAATGGTTTGTTATTTGCATCGAAATCATTATAAAAGACGCTTGTTCCATCTTGATTGTAAAAATCAAACAATGTATGTAGTCGTTCTTCAATTGTTAATCTTGTAAGTTCAGATGATTTCCCAAAGTTCTTTATGACTGTATCTAAAGCTCTTTCTGTACTATCTAAATGCTGAAAAGCATTTTGAATATTTGGATTTTTGCATGCAATAATGAGATATTTTTCCTGCTGTAACATTTTAGCCCCATGCTTAATACGATATAACGTTAATTGATTAAATTCATTTCTGATCGCATCTTCAATGCTTCCGTCACCCTTGATCTTCATTTTTGTGTCAGATAATTTAATGTCCTTAGCTGAACTATTTTGAATAATAAATTGGAACTTGATTTCAGGTGAAAACGTATTTAAAACGTCTTTAAATACACTGAAAATCTCCAATTGTCTTTCTTCTGACTCTTTGGAGAAATTTAACTCATTTAACTTAAAGGCTCTTGTATAGTATCCTTCCTTATTTTCAATTGTTCCGTCATTAAAGATTCTTTTATATGGAATCGTTTCTTGAACTGTTTTTGGCAGCTCTTTGATTCCATTTACTGAACTATTTTTTTTCCCAAATAATCCCATTTCTTATTTCCCTTCTTTTCACAATTTTGCATCGTATTTTTTAAGTAATAACTTTGTTCTGATTTTTTCTTTTTCGCTTTCTTTTACATTTGTCTGCGGTTGCTCTGGTTTGTAGCCAGAGATATATTTGTTGATTGTTTTATATGGTCTTGTTTTACTTGCAAAAACAGACGGTAATACACATTTCATAATGTATGTTTCTAGTGGCATTCCGAGCATTTTCACCCATCCGCATGCAAGAATAGGCGTTACCAAAGATCCAGCAATCATGATCTGCATCGCAAGTTCCATTTTAAAGATTCCTAATAGCTTAAATAGACCATATCCAATTACAGAAGAAATAACAAATAAGACTGTCTGGCGTTTTGTAAGTGGTCCAATGAAGCGTGCTTCAAAATCTTGAATATCTCTTGGAATAGCCACCTTAATTGATGTAGCAGCCATAAGATTATACTCCTACAAGCTCATCTGCAATTCCACTTGATTGCATCATCATAAGAGCTGTAACAACAGGTGAACCCAACATTAGGATCATATCCATATTTAAGCCTTCAATGATAACCGAAGAGGTGATGACCTTATTATAGAAATATAACATCGAAAATGTACCGATTGCAGCAATACCAAAGTAAATCGCAATTCGCAACATGCAAGCTAAGAACTTTTTAACAAATCGGATCGCAGATCCTCTAAAGCCATCCGAAATAATGGATGAAAGTGCGATCGGAGCGAACATTTGTCTTAGTTTGATTTCCATGATTGCTGTATATGTTAAAAATAAACATACAAAGATTGGTGCCCATGCAACAATCGTTAATAAATCAAATGATTCACCGAGCGATTGAAGATTGTAATAATTAATTTGTGTATTTGCAGGATCTAAAGCGTCACCAAGACCATTTAGCATTGGGATCGTTTCTAATCCCTTGATTACTTTATTGTATGCCTGTGGATTTCCACCACTTGTGATATCAATCGTTGCATTTTTGATCGTGTTTACACTTTCAATTACAGCATTTACTCTTTGAATGATCAGATCTCCTAGTTTATATAAAAGATCCAGCATATCACCGATCATAAAGATCGCAATGAGTGTAAAGCCGATCGTAAACAGTGTTCTTTGCCAAAATTCTTGTGATAGATCACCTTTCTTTGCTTCTTCATAAATTAGAATAAAGCCATGCAAAGTAGCAATCAACAATCCAAATCCGATCATGATACTTTTCATTGTATTAGGGAAAGTATATTGACCAGTTGTTAAAAACCCATTAAAAGAGCTATACGCCTCTTTCATCTGTTCAAACATTGTTTGACTATATCCTTCCATAAAGGCGACAACTTTTGCTGCAAGTGTAGCACTATCTACTACTGAAGCCCACACTGGAGCTGAAAGTAATAAGCATAGACATATAACTCCTGCCACAACTTTTAATGATACATGTGGTAGTCTTAATTTCTTTAATTTGAATAACATAAAAATTCCTTTCTAAGAAAATTAGGGGACAAATCGCAACTAGAAATAGCTAATTTTGGAAACTGTATCTCTAGGTTAATTTTAGGGTTTTTCAACCCAAGGTCTTACGATTAACCTGTTCCACTCCAGCTCACTCTATTTCGACTTGAGCCACACAATAAAGGTTGTTACTGAAGCTTCTGGATAAAACAACATCCTAAAGGGAGATGCTCAACTGTCTTGCGTTGATACATCTATATAGGACTGATTGTGTTAAAGACTGTTATACGGTGTCTTTATAACCTTGTCCACGTCTAGCGATAACATACGAAGCTCCGATATGGACGTTGAGCTTCATAGTTGGACAATAGAGTTTTTCTGCTAACCAAGATGTCCAGGCTGGGTTAACTTTTATTAGTGTTACTTTGTTTCGATAGGTTACGCTTTCGATTATGTCAGTGAATTGACGATATGCTAAAGAGTGTATCATTTCGTTATACTGTTTACCTTGTTTGGTTTCAGTTTTAGACTTTTTTGTTTTAAAGTTGAGATTTTCAATACAGATGCCTTTACCTGTTTGCTGTGCTAATCTAACAATATTGTTTGCAATACATTGTAGATCTGTTTTAGTTTTGTTACCAGCTTTGAAACGATAAGGCAGAAGTCTTGTTTTTACTAAATGTCCATATTGGTTCGTTTCTGATAAGGTGACAAAGCCTTTGTTAAAATCTAAACCGATCGTTCCATAATCAGAACAAGTTGCAAAGCTATTTGTATCCGCCTGGATTTCAAAGGTGCAATAGAGATAGTATCGGTCATTCTTTTTGATGATCTTGTAAGATAGTGGACTATCCTTATTTTTTAGAATGGAAATGATTTTGTTTTTATGGTGATTAAAATAGAGCTTTCCATAAACAAATTTATCTCCAATATTGGCTAATTTATACCCACCAATATCCTTACGTAATTTAATTGAAAACTGATTGTTCTTTCGGTTGTATATCAACTGTAAGTTTTGGTTACAACAAACTTCCGCTTTAGCACCAATAAAGGTTATTTGACCATCTCGTTGTTCAATGAATTTATCATAATTCTGTTTGAGCAATTTCTTTGTACCAAAACAAAGCTTTAATCTGCCTGACTCTAGTTGATAATTCAGATTAACAAGCTTCTGCTTTAGACGATTCAATTTAGCCTTTTTAGCAACGATTTTTAGCCTTAAATTTCGTTGCTTTATTAATGAAATAGGTGTTCCAGTTTGAAGCAACTTTGAGTTATTGTTTCTCTTCTCAACTAATTTAGGAATAAGTTGACCTTCAAGATAACAAATTTTGCTCTTTAATTGATTCGCTTCATATTGCTTTAACTCTTTTAGCGAATTGAAGCGTCCTTGAGCATCAGAAATAATATTTTTAGCTGTTCGACTGACAACGCCATATTTGTGTTGGAGATAAGCGTTATATTTTGACTTGTTAAATTTATCATATTTGATTGCATAGAAAGTCTCTCGTACTGCTTTAGCATATTCCCCACGAGATGATTCTGCATATTTGATTAGGTCTAAGTTATTCTTTTCGTGCAGTTGTGTTACCACAGTGAATTTATGCTTTTGCATTTCGATTCCTTTCTATTTGATAATGCTGTTTAACAGGCATTGCTGGCTACTAAAATATAGAAAATTAAGAAATGGCTAGTATTATTTTTGTGTTATCAAAAACTGTTAACTAGCCACTTCTTTTTGTCTCATCAATTACTTAACAAGGTCGATAAACTTGACGATCTGGTTTTCTAAATGCAAGTTAAAGATGATGGCTGGAATAAAGATTCCTGCGATAGACCATGCAATCTTATTTGTAGCCTTAGACTTAGCTGGACCGTCATCAGCACCAGCTGAGGAAAGTTCTCCAATCGCAACTACCAAGTTAAATACAGCGATGACTGCAAAGACTACACAGATGATTGTGATAATTGTCTTAGCAATACCCTTTGCAATTTCTTTTTCTCCTTCTGCAAAACCAAATGGAGCCAGTGCAATTGGTGCTGCTAGTGTTGCTGCTGCAAGTGTAAATGATACAACCTTATGCTTTTCTAGCCACTTCTCTGTCTTATTTAGTGCTGAAGCCATGTTGTTTCTAGCCAGCATCATAGATTGTACTGCAATTTCTTTTGTACTCATTTTCTTTTTTCCTTTCTTCACTTTTTTGTGAAACCAAAATGGTTACACTTATATTATGCTATATTCTTACGAAAATAAATAAAAAAAAGAGAGGAATTTTCCTCTCAATTTTCGAATTACTTAGATTCCTTCTTCTTTTTCTTGCCAATTACGATACCGAAACCAGCTAGAGCTGTTGCTACTAATGCTCCGATACCAACCTTAGCAACTGTGTCATCTGAAGATTCTTCGCTCTTCTTCTCTTCTGTAGCGACATCTTTCTTGTTGTCGTTCTTCTGAGTTTCTGTCTTCTTTTCATCAGACTTCTTATCATCAGACTTCTTTGCATCCTGCTTATCGTTCTTGCTATCCTTTGATGCTTCCTTTTGCTTATCGGATGCCTTTTTTTCATTCTTTTCAACCATTGCGTCTGTACCAACGGACTTGTTTGTTGCACTTTCGATTTGACGTGCTGCCTGATTTGCTAATTCAGCTTGACGAGCTGCTTCTGCTTTTTGAGCTGCTTCTGTAGCAACACGAACGTTGTATGCTGCTAGTTCACGGATGTAGTTTGCTTCAGCCTTAGCTGCACGTGTTGTAGCTTCTTCAAGAGCTTCGTTTGCTTCCACTAAAGCTTGCTTTGCAGTTGCTAATGCTGCACGAGCCTTTTGTACTGCTTCGATATAAGGATTCACTGTAGAAGCGAATTCTGGATCGCTTACTAAAGTATTGAATGTTTCATCGAATGTAAATGCGTTTGTACGGTCTGCCTTAGCACGAGCCTCTGTTGCCTTGCTTGTTAGTTCAACTAAAGCGTTCATTGCATTTGTGTGTGCCACCTTAGCATCTTCATAAGCCTGAGCCTTCTTAGCTGCTTCTGCCTTAGAATCTTCTAATTCCTTAACCTTAGCATCGTATGCGGCTACCTTATCAGTAAGAGCCTTCAATGCGAGTTCAGCGTTTGTAAGATCAGTTGTCTTAGCTTCTAGTGTAGACTGAGCTGTTGCTAACTTATTTGTCTTTGTATCAACATTTGCCTGAGCTGTGTTACGAGCTGCTACTGCATCGTTATAAGCATTTGTAGCATCATTTAATGCGTTCTGCTTCTCTTCAACGACCTTTTCACTAGCCTTCTGAACTTCCTTCGCATCGGCTACAGCCTTGCGTAGAGCCTTCATCTCTTCAACGCCTACCATGGAGTCAACTACTGCTGTCTTTGCAGATAAGTTGTCATCAGCTGTCTTTGCATCTGCTTCTGCATTCTTACGTTCTGCAACCTTTGCATCATATACGCCCTTTGCTGCATCGTATGTAGATTGAGCTGTTGCTGTTTCAGCCTTTGCTGCATCATGTGCCAACTTCGCACTGTCACGAGTTGCTTTTGCTGCCTCTAATTCACTCTTAGCGTTTTCTAATGCTGTTGTAGCATCTGTTAATACCTTCTGAGCATTTGTAAGTGCTGTATTTGCTTCAGCCAACTTCTGTACTGCTGCATCGTATGCCTTTTCTTCAGGTAATACTTCACGTTCACCTAACGCTGGTTCACCCTTGTATGCGTCACGAGCTGTTACTGCATCGTTATACTTCTTAGTTGCTTCGTCTAACTTAGCGTTTAACTTAGTTGTGTCTACAGTATCCATATACTCATCGAAGAGATTTGTAAACTCTGCAATTGTATAGATCTTTTCAGCCTCTGGACCATTTCCTTCGGTGCTTGTTGAGAATGTCTGGCTGAATGTAATACCATAAGAATCTAACTGATCTTCAGTATATTTCTTTTCTCCGCCAACCTCAACAAACTTTTGTAGCTGTTGGTCATAAACCATCTTGCCACGCTTGTTGGCAACTGTACTACGTCCGATACCTGTCATGATGTAGTTTCTATTTACTGCGTTTGTGTAATGACCTGTTTGGATATTGAAGAACTTCTTCTCATTCTTTGCATAATTTGTCCAAGCATTCTCGAACGCTGTCTTTTCTGGACCTCTCTTAGTGATGTTTACACCAGGATGTTCTGCCAAATACTTAGCTGTAAATTCTTGTAATGCTTCCCAAACAACCTTTTCCTCTTCGTACCAACCCTTGTTAGGATCTGCATAGCCCCATGCTAAGTTTTCACCCATATTGAAGTGTCTTGTGTGTCCATTTGCTGGGTTTGCTGAGTTGTCTGCATTAGAGATTGCTGTAGCCATCATGTAGAATGTTGTGCCTAATGGATCTAATCCTGTAAAGTGTTCATCGTTTACACGCTGTTCATTGTACTTAACTAAAACTTTCAATGCTTCCTTAACATTGCGTAAGCTTGTAGCATCATTTTCGTCGCCTACAATCATTCCTGCTGGGTACTGATGTAGAGCCTTTACGGCACGCTCAATGTCTTTTAATGTATTTTCATCGCCAGCAAACTTTTTCTTTGCCCAATCTAAGAAACCTTCGAAGCCCTTCTTCACCTGCTCGCTTGCATTAGCAATCTTCTGAGAGATGGCATTCTTTTCTGTATCTGCTGCTGCAACATCATCCTTTAACTTTTCACGCTTAGCTGCTTCTGTTGCGGCACGGTTTGTTTCGTAATCCTGGCGTTCCTTGGCTTGCTTTTCAAGAGCTTTGTTCTTTTCCGTTTCCTTAGTGTTAACATCGCTCTTTGCATTTTCAACGTTGCTCTTTGCTGTATCTACAGAAGCTGAGGCACTGTTCTTTTGACCTTCCTTTTCGGATACGATAGATTCCTTAGTAGAAACATTTGCATTTTCTGTATCTAATGCGTTCTTCTTTTCACTTTCTACATTCTTCTTGTCGTTTAAGATAGATTCCTTAGCATCAGCGTTCTTCTTTGCTTCTGCCTCAGCAGTCTTCTTCTCTTCGACCTTTTCGTGAGCCTTTGCAGATTCTTTTTCTGCATCTAGCATAGCCTTATATTCATCAGTTTCAAGGACATCCTTGCCACCATTCTTCTCTAATGCCTTACGAAGATCATTTTCCTTTTCTGCTGTTACTCCCTTATCGCTATTTAACTTAGCGTTAGCATTTTCTAAATCTGTATTAGCAGAATTCTTAGCGACTTCTTTAGTAGTGACATCGTTAGACTTTTCTTCTAATGTTGCCTCAGCGTTGTTTAAAGCATTATTTGCTTCTGTAACTGCTCCTTGTGCAGACTCTTTATTTGTCTTTGCTGTATCTACATTTGATGTAGCTGTATTGATCTGCTCTTCTGATGGCTTCTCAGCATTTGCTGCTTCTACTTCTGCTGTCTTTGTTTCTACAGTAGCTTTAGCGTTTTCGGATGCAACCTTAGAATCTTCTTCTGCCCGCTTTGCATTTTCAATCACAGCAGGCTGGTTCTTTGCTGCTTCCTCTGCTGCCTTAGCGTCTGCTTCTGCATTTGCCTTCATGTCTGCAACTGCCTTGTGGGCATCTGCTTCTGCCTGCTTAATAGAGTTTTCTGTTTCTGTTACTGTGTTTGCTGCACTTGTTGCGTTTGCTTCTGCTGTAGCCTTTTCTGCATCTGCATTAGCCTTCACTGCTGTTGCTGTATCGAGTGCTGCTTGTGTTCCTGTTGCCTGATCGTTTGTTTCCTCTGCGAATGTTGTTGCTGTTGTTGCAGCGATTGACGCTGCTGCTGTTGCTGTGATAACTGCTGTCTTAATTAATTCCTTTTTCATTTCCTTTTCCTCTTTCTTTCTAACTTTTTTAACTACTTCACAACATATATTATATACGAAGTGTTGATATAAATATATAGTGTTTTTCGCTGTTTACTTGTAAAAGTTTTTTATTTTCTTCCTTTTTTATTTCTACTCCCTTTACAACTATTATTTTATCATAACAGTATATGTAAGTCAATACCTTTTGTGTTCTTTATAGAAAATATTTGCTATTTATAATTTAATATTTTTCTTGCAGTTGCAAGTGTCATATTTCCCAATTTGTACTTACCACTTCGATATCTACTGATCATCGACTTATTAATTCCTGTACTTTTTGAAAGTTCGTGACCACTGATTCGGCTGTTGCATAAAATATCTTTGATTTTTTCTTCGATCTTTTCGATCTCTTTCATATTTCTCTTCCTTTCTATATATATAGTATAGCATATTAGTTGCTATATTGCAACTATTATTTAAAAAGAAAACATGCTTTCAGCATGCTTCCTCTTCCTTTTGTAAAATCATACAAGCTCCAGCGAATGCTGTTAACAACACAGCTAGTAATGTTAATACGCTTGAAGTTGTACTGATACCTGTATCTGCCTTTGGTTTTTCCTTTGGCTTTTCACTTGGAGGGACAACGGGTTTTTCGTTTGGAATCTTTTTAACTTCACTCTTTGGTGAAATTGTAACATTATGTTTCCATTCACCATTTGTATACAGTGGTAGTGAAACAAGGAACGGCTTAGCAAGTTCATATTTGCCTGCTTCTCCTTCTGCCTTTGTTTCTGCAACTAAATACATTCCATCTGGTAAATTCGCAAATGTTGCCTGTCCATCTTCATTCGTTTTTCCTGTTGCAACAGGACCAAGTTTGCTTGCTAAGGTAAAAATCTTTTCAGCTGCTTCATTTGATTTTTCTGCTGTCATTCCATCAAAACTGATTCCTGTTTCTTTGTATTCATCAACCAATGTATATGTAGCGGAAGTTGCATTTCCATTGTATGTGATATCAGCGACCTTATAAACTACAAATGTTGCGTCTGGGATATTTGTAACTGTAGCTGTTTCGGAATCTTTTTCCGAAAACTGAATTGTTGCCGTATTTTCTTGCTGTTCTGCCAAAACAAGAAAGTTGGAAGAATTAAATAAGAAAATACTTGTGATTCCTGTGATTAATATTTTTTTGAATATATTTTTCATATTGTTCCTTTCTGTATCAACATTGGAGTGCAGCCAAGAGACTACACTCCTTTTGCTGATTTTTAATTCTTTTCTTTCTTTTTAGCACTGATCACAAGATAACCAGCACCACCAAGTAATACCATTGCAATGATTACAAATGCAATCATTCCTCGACCACCAGTAGAAGGTAATACCTTTAACTTATCGTCGTGAAGTTCGATTTGAACCGTTGTATTTAATTGGTCCTTCTTGATTTCAAACTCATGCTTATTAGGATCTAAAGCGTATCCTTCTGGAGCCTTTGTTTCAATTAAGTAATAGTTACCAACGCCAATACCATCGATTTCATCTGATTTACCATTGCTATTGATATCAATATTCTTGATAAAGAATGTCCCCTTGTATAAAGCGTATGTTGCTCCACCCAACTTCTCGTTGTTTTCACCAAACTTCGTTAGTTGGATCTTAGCTGATGGAGGTGTGATGTTTGTAAATGTTACAGTTGCATCTTCTCCATCATCAATCGTTTCAAGCTCTGTTGCAAGATCAAGCATTGCTTCATCATTTTCCTTTGTTGCGTTTGCGAAGTTCCCTTTGTCGGCTGTTAGTGCATATTTTGCAAGCTTCTTATTTGCTTGTTCAATAACTTTGTATTCAACACCAACAGGAATATCTGTAAACTTAACGCTTTCGCCATTTCCTAATGTGAAATCCTTAGTTGCTTCTCCGTTTTCATCAGCTCTTACAAGACCGATATCAGAACTAAAGAAACTATTAGGTTTCATATTTGAGAATTGGATCGAGAATGGATACTTCTCAGTTGTTACTTCTGGTTCAACCTTAGTTACAACTAATGACTGCTTATGTTCAATCGTATTTGTGAATGTAATAGATACGTTTTCATTAGCATCAACAGTTTCTACAGCTGTACTTAAATCTTTATTTTCTTCTTCATTCAATCCATTTTCAGAATTAAATTTATTGATTCCTCTATCATCAGAGAGTTCGTACTTAGAAGTATAAGCACCTGCTAGTTCTGTTACTTGATATGTTGCACCAACAGGTAGTTTCTTAAACATGATCGATTCATCTTTTCTTAATCTTAAATCAAGTAATGCGTGTCCAGACAAGTCTGAATCAAAGTAAACACCATTATTTGTCGTTAAATATCTTGTATTTGGAGTCAAATTACTAAATTCAACACGGAATGGGTATTCTGTATTTTCATCAGCAATTCCTGATACTTTCTTAACAAGTGTGACATTGCTCACTTCACCTGGTTCTGGAGGTGTAAATGTATTTGTACAAACAATATCAGATTGCTTTCCTGATTCTATTGTTACATTTTCAGCACTATAAGTTGTTTGATAGGAACCCTGTTGCTCACTTACACTTACAACTGTTCCTTCTGGTAATCCTTCAATAACTAGATCCTGCCCACCCTTTAGTTGTACCATAGCATGTCCATTAAAGATGGATACGCCAGATAAAACCCTAGGCTTATTGAAGAATCCATTTGGATTACTAAAGTTCAAGAAGAACGTATAAGATGCTCCTGGAACTAACTCACCGTTTATAACCTTTGATAAGTGGAATGAGCCAGTGCCTACAGTTGACTTGTTAGTGATTGTGGTCACCTTGCTTTGTGTACCATTGACAATTGCGTACTTAGGCAACATTGCTTCAGATGTATAGCCATTCATTTTTTCTTCGTACAACTTGTATTCTAGCGTATCGTCAAATACGTTGAATGTATATGTCCAAACGTTGTCGTCACCCTTCACCCATTTATCAGCTTGTGATCTATAAGTAATAGTACCGTCTAGCATTTGTCTTACATCTGATTCCTGCTCTGGAACAGGTCTCCATCCAAGCTCATTCCAGTCTGCAGATGTTGACCCCAAGGAAGAATATGCCTGATTGCTGTTATTTATATTTACAATCTCTCTATTTCCTCTTCCTATACCTGAGTCAGCAACTCCTACAGAGTATGAGAACCCAAGTCTTCTTAGAATCCTCTGTATTCTCATGCGATGTGAATTCATTTCTGTAGCATTCATATTTTTTGATGAAAACCCTATTGTAACTCGTGAGGCAGGTTTTAAATCTCCGATTAGCTTGTTGAATACAGCACCAATATCTTCGTCGCTTAAACTAGCTAGTTCTTTAACATTTGTATTGTAAAAATTCAAATTTACAAGAGAATCATTGCCTTGTTTTATAGAATTTCCAAGGTTCATTTTCATCGAATTTAATTTTTCTTTGTTTTTTGCCAACTCTGCTAAATTTATTGAGAATGCAAAATAATGGAAATTTTTTACAAACCCTGTATTGCCTGGCGTTGGGGTTGCAAAACTTGAGCCCTTAAACATATCTTCGAAGTCTGTTACATTTTCAACATTCAAAAAATCTATTTGATTCTCAATTCCGAAGCTATATCCATTTGTTGCATTTTGGAAGTTTAAGAACATTCCCTTTGTGATTTTCAAATTTCCACTAGATGCATGTCCAGTTGCATTTTCTGGCAATATTAATTTTGCGTGTTGGTTAGCAAACATTTCGGTAGCGTTTTCCACCTTTGTAAAATCAAGTTTTGAAATATCTATTTCGGAAAATTGGAAAATATTTTCATTACTACTATTGCTATCATATTTAAACAACTCAGAAGAATCCTTTGGCAAAAATATCGTTTTTGCTTCTGAAAATAATTCTATATTAGGATCCGAACTCATGTCGATCTGTGCATATATCTTGTAAGGAGAATTTTCTGATGATACAACTAGAGTCCTGCTATCTCCTACCTGCTCTATCTGCTTTACAAAACGCTCAGCCTCTTGACCCGTTCTCACAAACAATTTAAATTTTTTGTTATTTGTAGAAGCGGATGTCAAATTGTGAGCTGCTGCTATCTTATTTAAGAAGTGTGGCTCTAAATATGCGACTCTATAATCTTCTCCTTTAAAAACGAAAGTTCTTGTATATAAATCTGCCGCTGTGGAATGATAATGCTTTAATATATACCAGGCAAATACATCTCCACTTACGAATGTTCGGAACATATGGTCGCTTAATACAGCTTGTAACTGCTTTTTGTTTCTTTCCGTAAATTCTCTTATTTTTTTGGCAACTTCTCCAACTACGTAAGATTCTAGAACAGAGTCTTGTTCGGCTTGTTCAACACCATCTTTACTTAACGTTACATTTACTTTTCTTTCACTCTCTGGCAGTCCTGGAATTTCTCCGAAATCAATTGTATAAACAACGTTGTTTATATTTGGATCTGATGCCGTCATTGTTAACTGAGGGATTGGGCGTTCTGCATTAGGTTTATCAGCATCATCCCACAGCTTTTTAACGGTAATCTTTCCGTCTTCTGCTCTTTCGTTCTTCACAATAAAGAATCCTGTATTATTTTCTTTTTCCAAGCCGTCAATCGTTATTTCTCCGAGTTTACTGATGTGAACAATATATTCTTTTGGATCTTTAATATAATTTCTGTTTCCACCCTTTTTACCATCAGCAGTAACGTTTGTTGGAGCTGTGATTTCTTTTAATGTATATGTACCTTTTTCAATGTTTTCAAATGTTAACACACCATTTTCGTCTGATGTTGCAGTAATATTTGTACTTGTTCCAAGTTCTGATACACCTTTAAGTAAGAACTCTGCTCCCTCTAACCATATAGAGTTATTGTCTGCATCTATCTTGCGAAGTTTGAAACCGTTGTATCTATGCTCATTGAATACTGTTTCGTTCTTGTAATATTCAGAATTGTCACTTGATATTGAATATTTACCAAACTCATCGACGAGAATATTTACAGTTAGTTCTTTATTTGGGACATATCTCTGGTTTTCTAAAGCAATTTCTTTAATTGCATAGCGACCTTTTTCTACATCATCAAATTTAACTTCTCCATCGCTGTTTGATGTTGCAAATTTTACAATATCTGTTCCGTAATCAGATGTTCCATATAATTTGAATATAGCACCAGAAACCTTTGCAAAAGAATTACCCAATTCACTCTTCTTAAATTTTATATCTGTATGAATTCTTGGCTTATCTGATAATACTAATTCTTTATTTGTATAATTGACTCCATCTACAATTACATTATTTGATTTATCTATAGTTACTACTCTTGTTGTTGCATCTAAAAGCCAATCTTTTGTAGCTTTATATTCTTGTAATGTATATGTACCAAGCTCAACGTCAGAAAATATTGCAGAACCCGAAGAACCTGTTTTAACTGTTTCGTCATAAACAGTTCCATAATTAGAAATTCCACTTAATTTATATTCAATACCTTCAATAGTTAAAGCTGTATCATTTTCACTAACTTTCTTGATCATCAAATTACCAGAAATTTTTAACCCAATCTGCGTATAATCTTGATGAACAAGATGTGTTTCTGCTTTATTATTTGAACCGAGAATTGTAGCGTTCATATAAATGTTGTTATATGCCATTGGAATACGTCCAATATCATTTGCTCCATTTGGAGCTTGCATATATAAGTATGCTGTCAACGACTCTGTTTCATCTAACACAAAATCTGTTCCATCTGCCTTTTTGGAAGCATCAATAGCAATAGCTTTTGCATTTGAAATATTTGATAGATCTGTTACTTTTTGCCAAATTGAAGAGTCTGTTAAATCTCGATGTTCATCAATTGATAAATTTTCTACTGTACTAATATAAGCTACAGGCTTGATTCCTCTTGCCTCTAATTGTTTTAATCCAATGGAGTTTAGTGTGCCATGCCAATCAGATTGCTTCCCATCTTCTGTAACGTAGTTTTCCAAACTATCATAAAAAATAATATCTTTAGCTTTAGAGGAGCCGCTATTTGCCATACGTAACTCATAACTATATTCTTTTCCAATATTAGTCATTGTTTCGTATGAATACTTCTTATCTTTTTCGGCTTTTACCTTCTTTGTTAAGCCTGAAGTAGCAGCTGTCAAATTGTTTACATCATAAACTTCTTCTGCATAAATAAACTTAGAGATTCCAGATGTCCAATCATCAGGCTCTCCGCTATCTAATCCAGCCATATTTTCTTTAATTTGATGTTCTGGAGCTTTTCCGTTCTTATCAAATCTTCCGCCATTATCAGCCGTTCCACTTGCAATGCTCTTATTGCCAGTTTTGTAGGCTACTGGGTTGTAAATATTTGTACCAAAGTCTTTTAAATTGTTCCATGAATAAGTTGTATCAAAAAATACAGTATATTTTTCTGATGGATCTTTTATATCCAAACGGAACATTGTGCGACCAGTGCCATTGAAATTGTCAGTCGTTGTCACCGTATAATCCGCAGGTGAAACAGTTCCGCCTTCTCTCTTGTTTATGATGATACTAGACTTATCAAGTACACTGCTAAGTGGCAACAAATCATAGAATGTTCCGCCATTTTGGATTACATACTCTATCTTTCCTGATTGCCCAGAAACAATTTGTTCATCCGCACTAATTCTCCATGTAATATTGAAAATTCTTTGCTTTGCATTATTGGAAGAAGAAACGACACGCTTCTCTACTTCTGATGATCGCTGTGTTACTCTTGCATAATCAACCGCATTAGAATTTGTTTCTAAAATCTTTTCATTCTTATAGTTAAAGAATTGACCATTTACATTGTTTGCAAGACCAATACGTTCTTTACCTTTTACAAAATTCATTACCTTTTCAGAATTCTTTAATGTCAAAAATGGATATGCGTAAATGGCAGAAAAATAATGCTTATTAGAAAAAGTTATTCTGTATGCAATGATATCTTTTCTTGAAAACTCAATAGTTTCGCCTGTAAAATTGCTTACAAAATTAGAGTCATAATTTGCCTGAGATGTTGAAAAGTTATATGTTCCAACCGTCTTAAATTCTTCATCTTGACCATGTTTGACCTGTAGAGTAATAATATCGCTTTCGTCATATCTCTTTTCTTTGTCATACTCGAAAGTTGCCTCTTCAGCATCGTAATGGGCTGTGCGAATTATATATCTATAATTAACCGATTCAATATAAACATCATCAGACGTTAAAAGTGTTCCTTTTTCATATCTTACACCATCTGACGAAGGACTCTCTCCTCTTTCTTTATCTGTTGTTAAATATATTCCTTCATCGGTAAACTGATATGTCACTGGATGTTGTCCATACGCAGAAGGGTCTTTTATATCCTTTGATTCATCTCTTGTCCATGGATATGGATAACCTACAATGTCGGAATAATATCTCATATCTGAGTATTCTGTCATTGTGATTTCTGCATTATCATAACCATTAAAAGAGTCGAGATCATATCTCATTTTCATTCCTTCTTTCTTATGGACATTAAAGTGACCATAAGGAAGCGAAAACGTTGGTTTGCTCCACTCCCATTTTATAGAGCTTTCCTTACTTGTTGTTGCGTCAATTCCGTCAACAGGAGTTACAACGGCGTTAACTTTTAAAGTATTTTGCAGATAAGTCTTACTCTCGAATTCAGCATTTGGGATACGAACAACTACAGTATCAAATCTCTTATTCGATGGGTTTGTTTGATCAGTCACCTCATTTGAACTTTGAAATTTGCCATTAAAAACATACCCGACAATTTCATAGTTAGAGGAAGATGCTTCTAATTTAAAATTGTATGGCTGAGTAGCAAAAACAGTTGACTCAACTACGTAGCTTAAATAAGTATAGTTGTCTGCATCGGCTGGTTTATTCCCTTCGTATATCCATTTTTTGTTTTTGGTTGGATATTTAACAGATGAAGATGCAATATTTGCTGTCGTATTAATTTTAACTGTTAATGGATCAGCATTACGGACTTCACTGCCTAATTCCATTTTAGCTGTAAATGGCTTGCTTTCAGCCATGTCACGATATCTAAAAGAACTTTCTGCCGTATGATAACCAACCTCAACATATCCTTCTGTGCCAGCTGATAGCTTTCTGAAGTTATAGATAACAATGTTGTCACCATCTTCGTAATAAGCAAAGCTTACATCCTTATCGATTGGTTCGCCTGTGCCAGCCATCATTGCGTCTACTTCTCTTTGATGTGGAATGGACATTTCATATTTATCAGATGCCTGTCCGTTGCGGTTTAACAAGATGCTCTTAGGAACTGTAAACATTACAGCATTTTCACCTACTTCATCTACACCAGAAATGGAGAAATTTACACGGAATACAAACATGTGCCCAGCTGCATATCCTCCAGTGTTAATTGTAGGTACTGTCCAAACATTTGTTCCCTTATCTACACCGCCAACTAGCTTTGTATTAAAGTCGCCAATATGGACATCTTTAACAGTAGTATTGCGTTCTACAGAACGAAGAGAAGGATCTTCTGTATTTTCTTCTTCTGCTTTTACTGTAGGAGCAAAATTTACTTTGTAAGTCAAGCCATTGATCGTAACTAAGGCAAACATTTCAGTAGAGAACTCTTCTACCTTTTCGATCATTTGGTCTTTGGCTACGATATAACTTGAGTTACTTACCTCAAGATTTTGGATCTGTCCTACTAGTCCAGTCTGTGCTAGTAATTCATCGTAGGAAATTGAATCAACATTAAAGTTTAATGTCTTTGGTTGATAACTATAACGAAGCATATATACTTCATCCATCTTTTCAATAGATGTTTCTACCTTATTTTCGTCATCAGTAGATTTCTTGATATCCAAAGGCTTAAATTCAAACTTGGTTAATTCAGTTTCTTTACCTTCTTTCTTATCTTCCTCTACTTTTTCGGTATCCTTTTTCATTTCTACTAATCGATCAGCAGAAATCGAATATAAAGATACTTTAATATTTTTATCACCCAATTTTTCATTCTTTAATGAAAGTTCAACTTTCTTTGTTGGGTTTAATTTGTTTCCATCCCCATCTTCAAAAGAAACGTTAAAATACTGCTTTTTAGCAGTTCCGTAACCCTTTTCTTCTGTTAGATATACATCTGATAGATCCTGATATTCCTTTGCAACCTCTGTAACGTGAAGTTTTGCTCCCTCTGGAAGCGAATCCTTCTCGGTCGTTGCTACGATATCATAATCATCGTATGTCGTGGATAGTTCGAGCTTTTCAATCTTCTTTCCATCTGTTCCTTCTTTTGCAAATGCCGCTACTGTATTTGGCATCATCATCAGAACAGACAATGTAATAATTAAAAAGCTCTTGATTCGGTTTGTTATGCTTTTTTGCATAATAGGTTTCCCCTTTCTATCTGTATATATTATGCTATTTTGGTTAACAAAATAAAGTATAATTTTTATTTTTTACACAAAATAAGAAGAGAAAAACAATATTCCCTCTTCCTATTTTTCTAATTGTTGTCTTTTGCTACATTTTTACATCATCAGCAACAGATTCTTTTACCTGGATTGCAGTGAGGTGATTTGCGTATGAACCTACGCTTTCATCTCTTAGACTATCTAATGTCTTATCTAATGTAGAATCTGCGTATCTCATTATTTCTTGGTTCTCTTCTAGCTTTTCTGATGCCTTAGCAAGATCAATTGCAAGCTTATCTTTATTTTCTTCGATGTTGTTGGCAAAACCTACAATAGCTTTTCCATTTGCATCCTTGTTTTCGGATATTTCTTTCGCATTTTGCTTCTTAGCTTCTTCTCGATCTTTTCTCTTTGCCTCTTCATCCGAAGTTTCTTCTTGAACTTCACCATGTCGATCTTCCTTGGTTAATTCTTCATCTTTTTTGACACCGTTAGCGTTAAAATAATTGATCTTAGAATGATCAAAGTAAAATCCAGGCAAGCTTTCTACAAGTTTTCTATTTGGATGATCTAATGTCGTATACTTCTTGTCTCTAACAGGATCCAAAGACTTCATAATGATAATACATTCATCTTCGCCGATTCTTCTTACTTCAGCAGGAGAAATCAGCTCTACGCCAGTGTTGTTAATTGAAACGCTACCCGCAGCACCTTTTGAGAATGATTGGTTCATGATCTTACGTGTTTCTTTACCGATTGCGGCGGAAACGTACTTCGCAGTATCTTCATCCCAACCACCACCGATGTACATGAATGTGTCGCAGTTACCAGATAGCTCGCCCCATGAATCCTTATACATCTTCTTTAACTGGGCAAGTGACTGCAAGATGATCCATACAGAAATTTCATATTTACGGATAGTTGCAAGTTTCTCTTCGAACTTTGGAATCTTACCGATATTAGCAAACTCATCGGCAATAAGTGATACGTGAATTGGAACACGTTGACCTCTATTGGATTGCTTGTTGGCTGGTATTACCTTACCAAATTCTTTGATGCCATCAAGCCATTCTTTAGCCTTTTCTTTTTGTCCACGCCATGTAATTAGCTTGTCATCTTTTGTTCGGATCTCATACCAGTTATATTGCTTGTTATATTTAATATATCCAGTCTTGATTCCTTCCAATATTTCCTTGGCTTCTTGCTGAGCCGCTGCTGACTCACGTTCAGATTTAGCTCTAACTGTTTTAACGACCTGATTACTTGCGTCCATGATCAGATGACCATATTCCGCATTTCCTTCGGAATAATCGTATAAAAGCGTAAACAACTGAGAATACATTGTTGATGCTAAGAAGTTAAATGGTCCACCACCTGTAGGCAAGCAGATAAATATCGCAGTCTTTTCATCACCGATCTTATCTAATTCGATATCATCATCATCTGTCAGCTCTACTACGTCCTGAAGGTCGAAAGCCTTTAGTCGTGTAACGACAGAAATCAACACGGATTTCAAAGTCTTACCAGCAGCCAATTTAAAGTTTTTGTACTGCTTTACAGCAAAGTTTTCTGGATCATATTGAGCAACTTCTTCAAAAATTGCATCTAATGGTGACTTGGAAGAACTATCATTTTCATCTACATCAGCTGCACGAATTAATCTCATTACGTTTGAGAAATTTTGCTGGCTCTTGATTGTAAAGTGGTATAAGTAAGCAATTAGTGCTAATAGCAATGTCGTTTCTGCATTTTCCCAGAAGGCATCGCCACCCTTTTTATCAGCTGGCGTTGTATTAGCAATAATTGTATCAACAAGAATCGTAATATCCTTATCTGAACGAATATATGTAAACGGGTTATAATGTGCAGATCGATCCATATTTGTAAGATCAAACAATTTAACTTTATAACCTAACGCTTCCAAAAATCTTCCGTATTCTTTGTTTAGACCACCAGAAGGGTCGGTTACAAGATAGGAACAGTTGGCTTGCATAATATTAGGACCAACGATGTTAAATGATTTACCAGCACCAGATCCTCCGATTGCAAGTAGATTTAAGTTTCTTCTTGTTTTCCATGCACTTAGCGAAAGTCTGATCTCTTGTGAAAAGATAACATTGTTTGGACCGCTGTCATCTACCACTCCAAAAGGCTCTGTAAATCTCTTTTTATATTCGGAATAATCTTCCATCCATTTAGCAGAACCTTGGGCAATGTCAGAATCATAGTGGTTTTTAATTCTATCTCTACTGATCAATACAAAGGCATACATTCCCGCTGCAATAAATAGTAATAGAGAAATAACGAATGTTCCACTTGGAATCGGAAATATCGAAAAAGGCTTGAAGATCATGTGAGGAAGACCTTGAACAATATCCTCAAAAATATCATTTCGAGGATTGTTATGGGCAACGACTCTAACATGAATAATGTACAGTGCAAATAAAGCATACACAATCAATGTGTAGATAATCAATCTCTTGTATCTAGCACGTTGTTTTTCTGAAAGATTCAGAAGCTTATAAAACTTCTTCTGAAGTTCGGCTAATTTTTCTTTGTTTACCATTATTTAGCCACCTCACCTTTTTCTTCTGTTTCCTTCTCTTGTGTCTTTTCAACCGTCTTAGGTTCGTATTCTTTAACCTTTTCTGTTGAACGAGCAATCTTTTCATCAATAGAAGTAACTTTTTCAATTCCAGCTTCTTTCGCATAAACTTCAATTCTGGATAAAATACTAGCCATTTTAGCCATAACATTGATATCCAGACCTGTAATACGAGAAATCTTGATCAGATCAACGATATCTTCTTTGATGTATCCCTTTGGCACGGTTCCTTTTTGAGCAGCCAGAATGGCTTCTGCGGTATAGGATTGAAATAGTTTAAACTTCGAATCCCACATGCCACTCTTTTGCATGATCGGCTCATAAAGCAACTTTCTTCTAGCAATTTCTGTCGCTTTTGTTATAAAGTTTTTAGTTCCAACTACAACCACGTTTAGTCTTGGTTTTGGATTTTTGAAATGCTCGATCACATCTTCTTCAGAATACAGACATTTGTGCTTGGTAATACTTGCCAAACAACTGTTTAGCTTTTCTTCAAATGCTTCGTCATCTTGATCAATATTGATATCCACAATCAAATTAATTTCGTTATCTGGGGTTGTTTCTGGATGACCATATTGGATTCCATACGGAGTTCGTTTTACATATAGTTGCTCCTGTCCTACGATCCAAACTGGTTTTTTCATATCACCATTTTCATCTGGGAAATTTTTTGCTTTCTGCATTTGATAATAGCTCTCATTTAAAGATTCTTCTTTTACGATTTTAGAAACATCTCCATGTGTTAGCATTTTGGCTTCAGCAATAAGCCCCATGATTGTTCTGTTATTGGATACAGCGATACTCTTTGGAGCAGAATACGTTAGAACAAAGGTACCGTCGATCATTTTATCGATACCGATCGTTTCATCTGGTAGTACATCATCGATCTTGCCTTCAATATAGGAAATCTCTGCCTCTGTCAGTCCACAGACCTCCAACATTTGCTTTTCTTTGCCACCTTTTTGCATATAGATTTTTGCGGCTTCGGCTGAAGTTTTGATATGACAATATTTCGATGCGTTTGGTAGAATTTCTTTTACAACTAAGATACGTTGCTTTTCTGCATCGCACTCTCTAATGATAAAACCATAGTTGCCAGTTGTTTCTCGCATTAAAAGATATGGGATCATTTGAGAATTCATAGCCTGCATCATTCGATCGATCAGATCCCCTCGGCAAGTAAAAGAACTTAGTTTTCCACCTTTTTCCATCCAACTAAGGATTGCTTTTTCGTTTGGGAAATTACTATTACTCAAATAATCATGCAATTTCTTTTTAAATAACTTAACGATGTCCAATGTGTCATTATTGATATTATTGGCTACATCAAGTTCTTTTTTGGTTACGTTAAACGCCATTCGTCACTCCCCCTGTATTTCATCAAACAACTTCTTTAATTCAACAAACATCTTCTCTGGATAATCCTTTTCCTTATAATCCTTCTCTTTAAAACCATAAGATTGCATGAAGTTCATATATTCTAAATCATGGATAAAAGAAAGAAATTCGTTCATCCCATAATATTCCACCACTGGACGCAATAGTTCTTTCTTTTCTTCCTTCTTCATTCTTCTCCATAAGGCTGAAGGGACAATCTGTAAAGGTAATAAGTCCTTATCCTCAATAATATCCAAATGGTATTCAAATAATTTTTTAATATATTTCAGGGTTTCGATGTACCCTTCATTTTCCATCAATTCTTCTAATTTAATCGTCTTATAGAAAATTAAATATGGTAAAAAATCTCTGAATCGTTCTTCAACATTGTGATTGATCAGCTGAGCAACGGTTGGATAATGGTTTTCATCGGTGAACTGATTTTTAAAATTCATATTGGAAATATCTTCTGTGTTTTCATGAATCTTTTGGGCGATAGCAACCATTCTATCGTACTTATTCTGTGAAACGTGTACGATTTCTTCGCCCTTTAGCAGATCTACATCATATTTTTCAACCAATTTATCTAGCAACATCCTTCTCCACCTGCTTTTCTTTTAATTTCTTTATCAATTCCTTTTCATTTGTGACTCCCTCTCTTGATAAGACCATCTGTCTTACAAGTGGAAGGTTGATCGTGTCACTATCGCTGCACCACTCCTTTTTGTATCCATCGTAGTATGTCTTGGTTTGTGGATTTGTAGCCACATATACACGTTCTACACGATGGCTAGGAGCATACAATCTTGGATTGTAGATCTTATAAAAATCGTATTTCTTCTCTTCTTTTTGCCCCATTTCTTTTTCTCTGATTCTCTTCTTATATACACCAAGAGATAATTGCAAAACACGAGTCGTAGCAATCACGTCATCCATTGATTGGTGGAACGTTAATCCCTTATTGAGTCCGTATTTTTCTGCTACCATACTCAGCTTATATTTTTCACAATCCAGTAATTCTTTTGCCATTGGGAAAGCATCAATATGAAGGTCATAAGTAAAATCTTCACCAAACACACGTTGATACATAGAGTTCATGAACCCTTCGTCAAATCCTGTTGAGTTATATCCAGAAATCAATGCCTTTTCGCCAATAAAATTTCTGATCGTTACAGCTGCCACATCTTCCGTTGGTTTATCCTGAACCATCTCGTTTGTAATGCCATTGATATCAGAAACTTCTTTTGGAATTATCATTTCTGGATTGATAAACTGGTTGATCCGATCGACTTCTCGAAAGGATACTCCATCATACGTTACCTTTACAGCACTAAAAGACAGAATTCTATCTGTCAGCTTTTTTAAACCAGTTGTTTCAAGGTCGAATACAATTAACTCTCGTCCTTTGTTAAGTTCTTCTAATAGAACCTTGGCTTCTGATTCTCGATTTTCTAAAGACAATCTACTCATTTCTTCTTCCTTTCTTCCATATCAACACAATAGTTATAATACAAGCGAATGTCATAACAATAACAATGCCAGATACGATTAGTGCTGGCTTTATCACATCACGCATTGGATCCGTATAATTTTCTTTTGGTGCATCTGCTAAATCTACTCTGTGCCCAGTAACCAGCAATCTATGTGTGTTAATGCCGTATGGAGTGCAAGTAACAAGCGTGGCAAGATCCTTCCCCTCCTGAATCTTTAAGGCGTTCACTTCAGATGGCAACACTGTTTGTATATTGTCTACTTCATAAGCTAGTTTTCTATTACCAACAGTAATATAGAAAATATCGCCTGTTACTAGCTTATCTATATCAGTAAACAGTTTTGCTGTTGCAAGAGCTCTGTGCCCACTTAGCACTGTATGCGTATTTATTCCTCCGATCGGAAAGCTTGTTCTTTCTATGTGTCCGATACAATTTTCCAATACGTCATCTTCTGTACCATGTTTAATTGGTAGTTTCACATTGATTTTTGGAATATCTACATAAGCTATTATGCTATTTTTTAAGTTTAAAATTTCATAATAATTACTATTCTCCAAGAGAAATTGATTGCCGTTGTTTTTAGAATATTCGTAAAGCTCTTCGTTGTACTTTTCCGCTTCTTTTATTTTTTCTTCTATATCACTTTCTTGTACGACTTCTTCAGAATAGGAAGCAATATCTTTTGCAGCGTGATATCTGTTTAATGTGTCCGTTATAGAAGGAATTAAAAGACAGATAATTGCTATATAGGTTAATACAATAGCACATGTGAATCTAATTCTTGTTTGCTTCATAATTAGTTCTTCACCAACTTATATACCAATTGGATTCTTTCTGTGTTACCCTCTTCTACACTTTTACATGTTGATAGTACAGTTATTTTGTCATTAGTTTTTGGATCTTCACCCAACGTGTAATCAGCATTGTTTTTTAGTTCCGTTAATAGATTTTGATATTCTAGTGATTCAGCCATATATGGCGTATTGTATACGTTGTCGTATGCATCACCATTGATCATCGCCCACAATGTCCAATGCTCTGTTCTATCTGGATAATACATGTACAAGTCTGGGTTTGCTGTGCCGTATGCTTGATCTTGATATCTAGTTAGCGAAGAGAATGCAATCGCCTCTGTGTTAGACCAAATTGCATCTGTATTACTAAACATCTTGTGCCCGAAGATAATCGTATGCATATCCTCTGGGACATTTGCAATAAATAAAGAGCCACCAATGTAATAGTTTTTGTTAAAATCGTGGGTTAAATAAAAATATTGATCAGGAACTGGTTCTTTCATAACTGGGTAATCAATTGGTGTATTGGGTACCGTTAGCCAGCTATAAGTATCAGCGTTTCTCTCTTGTAAAGCAGCAAAGTCAATCTTGCGATCCATATAGTCATTTCTTACCACATCTTTTCCATTTGTTTCTTCATTTGTTGCAATTTTTTGTACGTCATTTGAGACTGCTGTAAAATGTTTTTCCGTTTCAAGCTCCTTGACTGCCTTATATCCAAAAAATATACTAACACCGATCAGTGCGATTCCAACTGTTTTTCTAATAGCGTTTTTTACACTCTTTTTTAATTTCATAAATTTTCTCCCATTTTCTTTCTACACATTATATTCTATCATATACTGTTATTCTTTTCCAAGAAAATAAAAAAAGAAGCTTATAAATTAAGCTCCTTTTTCTTTTCTTATTCCCATCCTACTAGAACTTGTTCATCATGAGCTGGAGAATCTTCAACCCAAACTTGAGTTGTTACTGCATCATGATGAACAGAGCCAACCTGAACTTCTGTTACTGTGTAATTGCCATCGCCATATAAGTCTCTGTTGTTTATGAAATCGGATACAGAATTGTAAATATGACCAGATGAAATTCCAACAACTCGTTCTTCAAATTGTGGATCATCATAAGCTTCTGAGATAATTTGAGTTTCCCAATGCCCAGTCGCATCATAATGGACTGTTTGATAAATAGGCTTCTTCTCCTTTTGAACAGAAGGTTGTTCCACTACATTGTTATTTGCAGCATTTTCAGAAGGCTGGCTAGTAACATCAGAAGTATTTTCTGTATTTGTTACAGATTCTGTATTCGTCTTTTCTTCTGACGTTTTTTTGTCTTCCGTTACCTTTTTATCATCCTTCTTTTCATCAGACTTCTTTTCTTCGCTCTTCTTCTCAGCTTCTTTCTTTGTGGTGTCTTCCCTTTCCTTCTTCTTCTCGTTTCCAGAATGGTTGATTTCTTTAACATAAGAAGAATTGGAAGAGCCGTTATCTCCACTATTGAGTGGAGTGAAGATCATAACTAGCATCACCACAATAAAAGTAACAAGTGCAGCTACGATACCGTATACCAATTTTGGTACGGACTTTAATTTTCCCTTTAATCTTTCTAATAAATTTTTCATCATTTTTCCTCCTTAGCCCTCTTCGGCTTATTATTTTCTGCCTTATCCAACAACGTTCTCCATAATCATCAAATAAAGTCATATTTATTATGCAAGAAATAAGAAACGAAAAAAGGATGTTTTTATAACATCCTCTTATTCTCAGTGCTTCTTCTTAATGAGCAAGTATGCCCCGCAAGTCATTGCCGCAAGAGCAACGAATGCTAGAGCAATTGCACCACCAGTTGATACACCTGTACCAATCTCTGGAACTAATTCATTCTCAACAGTAATCTGAATTGGATTTTCTTTTGCAAAATTCTTGTCTTCTACTGGATTTACAACATACTTGTTGTTGTTTAACTTGTAACCGTTTGGTGCCTTAGTTTCTTGTACATAATATCCACCAAGGTCGTCCTTGTATTCCATGTTGAATGAAACGAGTCCATCTGCACCAGTTGTAGCAATGCACTGCTTACCATCAACATCAACAGCTACTGATCCATCAGCATTGAACAATGTGAACTCTGCACCTGCAAGTGTCTTACTCTTATCAGCAGCATCAACCTTCTTGATTGCAACAAAGTAATTCTTACGAGCATCTGTCATTGATATGAGTTGCTTTTCAGCAGATGATCCAGTTGCTGTAAATTCAATATCCTTAGCCTTTTCAAAGCCTAATGGAGCTTCTACTTCACTTAAAATGTAAGTCTTTCCACCAGCTAATTTTTCGGAAACATCATGCATATCCTTGTCTGAAACAAATTCATCAACAACTTCGCCAGTTTCCTTGTTTGTGATCTTTAACTTCGCACCACTAATTGGATTTCCATGGTTATCAACCTTGGCAACCTGAATATTATTATCAAGGTCTACCATTGTGATCGTGATAGGCTCATCTGTACCAACTTTGGCAACATGGAATACCATTGATGTGCTTAATGCTTTGCCATTTACGGATTCTTTTTCAACTAATTGGTATGTATGCTCAGCCTTTAGAACTTTCTTTAATTCGAATGGTTCTTTTGTTGTAATACCGTTATTTGGAAGCTCAATAGTTACAGGGTTTTCCTTGTTTGTAATGTCTGTTAATTCTAACTTAACACCTTCGACGTATTCTCCCTTTTCATCAACCTTTGCAATCTTATAATTGATAGCACCATCAATCATTGTGATTGTAACAGGCTTATCAGGATGGAACATGTCAACAGTTACTTCACGTTCTGTTGTGTAGTAGTATCCATCAATTGGTTCAGTCTCACGAATGACGTATGTCTTACCAGCAAATAACTTCTTGCCGATCTGATGTTCTTCATCTGGTTTTGTCTGCCAGCTTTGGATTACTTCACCAGATTCTTTATCGACAACTTCTAACTTAACATTAGCTAATGGATGACCGTCTGAGTCTACCTTCTTCACCTTGATATCGATATCCTCGTCAACCATTGTGATTGTAACCTTTTGATCAGGCTTAAACTTATCAACTGTAAATGTGATGTCAGCTGACTTGTAATGACCAGCAACTACTTCTGTTTCACGTAAGATATATGTCTTTCCAGCCTTAACAAGATGACCGATCTGATGCTCTTCGTCTGGCTTTGTTTGCCAAGAAGTAACAACTTCTCCTGTTTTACTATCAATCACTTCTAACTTGACGTCAGCTAATGGATGACCGTCTGAGTCTACCTTCTTCACAACTAAATCAATCTTATCTTCTGGAATTGTTAGGTTTACTGGAAGATTTGCAGGAGTATTCTCATCAATAGTGATTTCTACAGGTTTAGCATTGTAGTATCCTACTGGAGCTTCCTTTTCGATAATCTTGTATGTCTTTCCTCTACGGAAGATATTTACTTCTTGAGGATCTTTTGAAGATGTGATTTCGCCAACCTTTTCATCTGTCGTAGCGTCATACACCTCGAATGTTACGCCTTCGATCTTTTCGCCTGTTGCAGCGTCAATCTTCGCAAATTCATAACGAACGTGTTCATTCTTGAAACTTACTTGGGTTGTATCATTTGATGGCTTTGTCTCTGGGACCAAGAAATCCATTGCCTGTGCAATATAGAATTCCTTGTCAGCATTCTTTTCAATAATTCGATACATGTGACCAGCCTTTAATAAATGACCGACCTGTTCGCCATGTTCAGCAACGCTTGTCCATTTGTGTACTGGTGTTGTTGCATTTGGATCTTCTGTAATATCGTAGAGTTCTAATTCAGCGTTAGCTACAGGATTTCCCTTTTCATCTACCTTTACGATTTCACGCTTAATAGATTCATCTGTAACATTAACTCCTTCTAATACTTTGTGGTTTTCGGAAATTGTAAATGCTACTGGGTTAGGGTTTACAAAGTATCCTGTAGGAGCCTTCTTTTCTACTAACTCATAGTTTCCGTATGGCAAGAAGTTCTCAGGAGTTGAATAACTTCCATCTTCCTTTGTTGTGATTCTGTATGATAGTTCTTCTCCAGCATTTGCTGTGCCAAGAACGTCACCATCATCATTTCGAGCTACTACGTCAAATTCATTCTTATTTACGATTGCGAACTCTGTAATACCCTTAATAACATTTCCTGTTTCGTTATCAAGCTTTGTTCCTTTAAAATCGCCACGTAACACGCCTTCTTTAACTGTAAAGTGGTTTCCAGCTTCCATGAATGCGGCAGTATTATTGTTAATAATATTCATTAACACAACGCCATCTCGTTGCTCTACAGTATCACCAACAGCAGATAATACCTTATTTTCTAACTTATATCCGCTTGGAGCCTTTGTCTCTTCAATAGTTACAGTACCAAGTGGTAACGTAACAATACCTGACTTTGTTGTATAAAATTCATCGCCAGACACCTTATGATCTTCATCTAATCCAGTTACGTATCTTCCTCTTCCGTTATCCATCGTCTTAATAACCCATTGTCTTGTTGGAGTAGATGGAAGTGTGTCAAATGTATATTGACCAGCGTAGAATTTCACCGTGAACTCAGCACCTTCTAAGCTTGCTGGGTTGTCAATTACGTTTCCATCTTCAGAAACTTTGTTTAGTTCGATTCCGATTGGATCGTTTAATGGCATATCTTTTGAATATACATCCCAACCATCTGTTGCGGTTGACAAAGAATACACTGAATAGGTCTTCTTGTCCAACATAAATCCTTTTGGAGCCTTTAACTCTTTAACATAAAGTTTGTCACCTGGATTAACTACGATATGGTTTAGTACGCCACGTCCATTTGCGTCAGTTGTGATTTCACCAACCTTATCTGTTGTTGCTGCATCACGATATACGCCATATACAGCACCAGATAATGAGTAGCACTGATTTCCAGTTGATAATTCTGCATTTCCGCTTGTTTTGTTTACACGAACATACATTTCCATTGTACGTGGAGCTGTCTTGATTGTCCAAACACCTGCACAACGCTGGTATGGCACTGTTCCACCATGGATTGCACTCCAACCAGTTGCTTCTTGACCTGTATATGGGTTCAAGTAATGAGGAACGTCAATATTCATTGTTACTGTTCCATCTGGTAATACAGATGTAACTGTAGCTGTGAATGGATAATATGTCTTGTTTCCTGGTTCATAAGCGGTCTTATATGTAATACCGATATAACCGTGTTCTTGACAGTCAACGAATTGAGAGCCGTTGATCTGATCAGCTACGGCTGCAAGGATACCTGTAACGTCGTCAATGTAAAAGCGTTGAACGTTCATTGCATCTGTATTACTTGTACCGAGTGTGCCAGAGAATGTGTCTCCTACAGCTAATTCATTTACACTTCCTGTAGAACGTCTATTTCTTGAACGTGCAGAAATAACTGAGCCTTTGATAACAGAGATATAAGCCGTCTTTTCGGATGTCTTATACTCCATGTCACCTTGGTAATTCTCTTGTGTTCCGTCAGTGTTAAACACGGCAATCTGTGTTGCATCAGAAATCTTTAGGGTTGCACCCTGTTCGATTTCCTTTCGATCGCCATCTTCACTTGTGTAGGTAGTACCATCTACTGTTACCGTTGCACCCTTTAAATCAAGAATAAACTTGCCTTCTTGTGCCTTTTCTCCCGTTGCGTTGTAGCCTGTATTTACTTCAGCGTGTGCTGGAGTTGCAGGTACTAGCGGAGATAGTGGTAACATCATGACTGCTAAAGTCAATGCCACTGCCTTTGAAAATGTCTTTTTTACTTTTTTGAAAAAATTCATCTCTTTTCTTCTCCTTTTTCTTTCTGTTGCTTAGCAGTATCGAAACAGCAAGATACCATTGCACCGTCATATTGTTGAACAACACAACAAAATAACTCACCAACTGAGGTATGGTTCACCAAAAGGATACTTATCCTTTACAGAAGATATTATGCTATTTTTCTGGAAAAATAAATATATTTTTAGAAAAAATTAGCGAAATCTTGTAAGCAACGAAAACCCTGTTGCCCCGATCATGTCTGAAGCGACAACGAGTAGTGCTACAATACTAATAATTGTCACAACCGTAAACAACTGTTTCACCACTTCCGAATGCTTCATCCACTTGATTCGCTTGAATTCACTTCTTACACCCTGTAAAAAAGATGCTTTTTTTGCTTTTACCATATTTCCTTCTCCCTTCTATATACACTACTATTATACTATATACTGTTATGTAAGGCAAGAAGAAAGGAGCTTTACGCCCCCTATTTTTTGAATACTAATTTTGTTGTCTTTTGAGTGTAATCAAAGGCTACTTTGGCATCTGACATTGGCGTTCCATCTTTTTTCTTCAGATTTTTCAAAAACTCTGTCTCTCCCTTTTCAAACAACTGATCCAGTTCATTTTCTGTCATTCTTCTACCACCGACATACATCCACATGCTGAAGCCACATGAACAAGAAAGCTTTCCGCCTTCCTGTTTTAATTCTTGACTACAAATCGGACAACTGCGTTTTTTGTATACAGTCTTTACAAATTCTACTCCGTAATTAGCGTCACATCTAAGCTTTTGCGTCCATACAGAGCCGTTATTTTTCATCTTCTTTTCTATGACTTTTCCATTTAGAAGATCCAGCATATCCTGCTCAGTAATTTTCGCAGAACAAATTTCTGATATACTCCCTGCTTTACAACCGTTTTTCCAGTTAGAACAGAAGTATCCTTTTTCACCTACGAGAATATCTCCTCCACAACTTGGACATTTAGTTAATATTTTCAGTTTGCTCTTTCTTTGGAACCCGCCTTCTGAAAGTGGCTTCATTGGACTGTCTTTAAACTCTACGATCAGTTTGGCTACGGTGCCTTTCATTACTTGTTCAAAATGTTGTAGTGACATTTCACCCTGACGCACTGCCTCAAGTTGTCTTGTCCACTCTGCCGTCATATCAACATTACAGATATCGAAGTCCTTTAGGTTTTCGATGATTTCTTTGCCTATGGGGGTTGGCTTGATGATGTCTTTCCCTGTTAATTCCATATATTTATTTCTAGTGATCAGCTCTTCGATAATAGGGGCTCTTGTTGCTGGCGTACCAATTGTAAGATCCTTATCTCGTAGTGTCTTATCATTTAAGAACTTGTTTGGGTTTTCGCATGCCTCAATTAGTTTCGCAGTTGAGAATCGCTTTGGCATCGTTGATGTTTTCTCGTTAAAACTATAATTACTTACTTGTAACATTTGCCCATTACTTAATTCTGGAATTTCAATATCAGTTGTTGTCTTCCCGAAGACATCCAACCAGCCACGTTGCAACAACTTTTTGCCAGTGGATCTAAAAGTGTTTTCGCTTCCATCTTGTGCAAGAACGCTAGTGATAACAGTCGTTACTTTTTGCTCCATGTTTGGCATGAAGATTGAAACGAATTGTCTACAAATAGTCTCATAAATTTCTCTTTCTGGTTTGCTTAATGAGTTCATATCTGGCTTGTGTGTAGTTGGGACAAGTCCTGAGTGCCCCTCCTTCTCCAACTTTTCATCGTTACACCATTTTTTTGTATGTCTAACACGACCAATCGCTGATGAGTCGATAGATGCCACAAATGGGGCTAGCGAAGGGATACATGCAACAGACTGTAATAGTCCTTCTAAATTTTCATTGCTTCCAATGTATTCACATGAAGTTCTTGGATACGATAATAACTTTTTCTCATACAACATCTGTAAGTAACGCTGTGTATCACCTGCTGAGTACCCTAATGAACCACATGCCACCTGGGCAGATGCAAGATTAAATAGTTTTGGTGGCAATGTAGTTTTCTTTTCACTCTTATATTCCACTACCTTTGCATTATTAGAAAGTGTTGCTATCTTATCTAATGCCTCTTGTTTTGTATCAAACCAAACGACTCCATCTTCTTTGTTTTCGTCGTCTTCTTTTTGAGCGTTCGAAGCTACAAATAAAGTTCCGTCAAAACCTTGCAAATAATTCGCACTGATTCCATACACTGTCTTGGGAGTAAAATTTTCAATTTCTTTTTCTCTATCTACGACAATCTTCAGCATTACGGTTTTAACTCTGCCGACACTTACTAAACCGTTCATCTTTAAGCTTGCTGCTTCTGACAGGTTCATTCCGAATAACCAGTCGGCGTGTTGTCTTCCGTATGCTGCAGATAATAGGTTTACAAGTCTAGGAGAGTGATTATCATCCTCTAAATTTTTAAGTGCATGAAAGATGTTTTCATCTGCAATATTATTGGTCCAAAATCTAAGAATTGGTAAAGTGTTGTTTAATTCAGCCAATACGATTCTGATCAAGAGTTCTCCTTCTTGATCTGGGTCTCCTGCATTAACGATAAAGTCATAATTTCCAGATTCTATTTCTTGCTTGATTACCTGGATACGTTCCTTTGCAGTTAAGAAATTGCCAACTTTCTGCTCTTTGATCGGCTTGTATTTCCAGCCGCCGAAGTTTTCTGGATAAATCGGTAACGTTTCCCAATTCCACATTTTTAGCGATTCATCTAATTCATTTGGTTTTAAAAGTGTAAACAAATGTCCTCGCTGGGCAACGAATCCATTTAATGTATATGGTAATTCATTTTTATGTGTATAGTAGCTTTCTTTGATCACGCCTAATAGCGATGGTTTTTCAGCAATGACCAAGCCTCTTTTCCCTATAAGATCAATCATGTATGTTCCCTCTTTTCTTTTCTTATTATGCTATTTTTTATGGAAAGGGCGAACTACCGAAAAGATAGCTCGCCATCAAAATCAACAGAAAGGGGCTATGGGTGGTTTTGGGAGATCCCCTTCTGTATAATCCTATATTATCATAACAGTATATAAAAGTCAAAAAGAAAACGCTATTTCTAGCGTAATCTTCTTTTTACTTCTTTTTCTTCTTTAGGACAACAAACGAACCTGTTGTTAATGCTGCAATGGCAGTTATAGCAGACATCACAAAGTTATTTGTAATACCTGTTGCAATTTCTACTTTCTTCACTTTGAATACGTGTTTAACATCTCCATTTTGTGCGGTTTCAGTCTTTACATACTCATAACCAGAAATTTCTCCAGGCTTCGTTACTGCCCCTTCGGAGTCTTTTAATAACTTACCTGATTCGTCAACCCATGTTGTATGGATCTTGTGGTAAACGAGCATTCTCGATACATCAGTATCTACCTGAGATACAAATGTGTATCCACCGATTTTAATCTTTTCTGCTGGTTTACTATCTCTTACTCCATCAAGAATGGTATTGTTCTGTTCATCGATAAAGATTGTTGTGTACTGTTTGAAGATATACGTTACATTACCTTCTGCATCAACTTCTTTTCTATCAAAAGCGTATTTGTCGATTTCACCTTGTTCTGCGGCTGTTTCCCCTGCAACAGAATCCTTTAATGCGTTTCCAAGCTGATCTACCCATCTTGTTACGATATGAGCAACCTTCTTGTAGGTGAATGTAACATTACCTGCTTCATCTGTGTTAGAGCGAACAAATTTGTAACCCTCGATGTCTGGTCCTTGTTCAGACGCTTTCACATCTGTTACAGATGGTTTTAGTTCCTTACCATCTTCGTCTACCCATTTTGTAGTAACTTTAATCTTCTTATATAAATGAGTGACATTTCCATTTGTTTCGACCTTTGTTTCAACGAATTTATATCCATCAATGCTACCAGCATCTTGAGCCTTTTCTGCTGTTACATTTGGTTTTAGTTCCTTGTTTTCTTCTTGGTCGATCCATCTAGTTTCGATCTTAATAATCTTCTTGAAAACATGCGTTGCATTACCGCTTTCATCTTGTCTTGTTTCAACGAAACGATATCCCTCGATGCTGCCAACTTCTTGTGTCTTTTCTGCTGTTACACTATCTTTGATGTTGGCACCATTTTCATCTACCCACTTTGTTGTATATTCTTTATTCTTTACAAATAAGTGAGTCACTTCTTTGATGTGGTCTGTCTTCTTGTCGGCTTCTTTACCGTCTACAGATACAGTTGAAACAAGTTCTCCTGTTCCCTTACCTTCGATTTTGACCGTGTAATCTCCATCGGCAAGTCTCTTTGTAACGTCTACTTTTCCGTCGACGATTGGAAGATCTTCTTGCCCATTTGGACCGATTAGCAATGCACTTGTTACTGTTACATCATTACCACCAGAAACGATATGTGCCTCCTGGTCTGGTCCCTTGATTGTTGTGACAGTCTTCTTTTCTAATGATTCAGTCAATTTATCTGCAACGTCTTTTGGATTAGAGGTGTTGAAATCAACCTTCTCTACATCTTCAGATGGAACTCCGATACTAGCAAATGCTGCATTTGTATCCTTCTTGCCTGCTACATTCGGAATGTAAGCTACGATACGACCGCCCTTTTTAACAAACCGTTTAAACTGATTCACTGTTGAATAATCATCATTGCTAATCGCTGTGTCGTCGAAAAGCGATACAACTGTCAAATCTTTAATGTCTCCATTATATCCAAATACTTTTTCGATTTCTCTGCTATTCTGCCATTCACGCCAATTACCATCCGATGTAGATGGTTCTGCTCCCATTGCTCTAACAGCAGCGTCGTGACCATCATCAGTAATAGCGGCTTTTAATTTTGCCTTATCGGAGCTAAAAGTTGAGAAATTACGAATATCATCTTGTGAAAATACTGCGGCTGTATTGTTAGTTCCGATCAATGCCAATTCATCTCCTGGCTTTAAGCTATCAATAATCTTTTCTGCTAATGTATTCACATATTTTTGACCTGCTTCACTATGGAATGAACTTGAACGATCTAAATACAGAATAATGTGACGTGGCTTTGTCTGTGTTTGGGTTGTAGAATTTGCCGCTGTCTTAAAATTTAATGTTGTAGAACGTGCTGTGTCATAAATAGACTTCAAAAATGTGTAATGTTCGATTTCTCCGTGTTCTAATGGAGCTGCTGTTGTTTGTGCTTCCTTGATCGGTTTATTGGTATCTCTATCAATCCACTTTGTTACGACCGTATTCTGTGTTGCTTCCTCTGCTAGTACCATCATCGCACTTGGGATGACGGATGATGTTGCTGTGCCGACTGATAACACTGTCAAAGCACATAATTTTGCTGCCTTTTTCAAACTCATAAGTTTTTCCCTTTCATATCATTATTGATTCTAAGTTTATTATGTTATTTTTTTTGCTTTTTGTGTTGCTTTTTGTGAATAAATTTACTTGTTATTTTAGAAAATATTGACTTTAATTTCTTTTTAGCATATAATAAAGATGTAGAAAAGGAAGGAGAAATAAAGATGGATACAACATTTTTAAAGCTTGGAATTTCTGTTTTCATTGCTGTTATTGGTGTATACATTTGTTTCAATGTTGTGAACTACTCGGCAATAAATTACCGAGCTTCCTGCTTCAACTACCACTGCATCTAGCCTACATGGTTAGTATAGGCAGACGTCTTACACGATATCCACAGGCGTTAAGTTTGGGCTATT
>ERZ773254.80-NODE-80-length-60208-cov-19.402241_pt1 | contig 60208 bp, 66 predicted proteins | sample MGYA00580516_ERZ773254 | MGnify/ENA primary metagenome ERZ773254 (study PRJEB29015, sample SAMEA2738158) | human oral metagenome | biome: human oral; feature: human-associated habitat; material: saliva | place: China | collected 2192 ...
TAGCGACTACTTTGAAAAAGGAAAAACAAAGGAAGAGCTAAATAGAATAATAAAACTGATGGTATGGAAACGGTGATAAGAGTAAATACAACGAATATCATAACAAGGGAAATCAATCTAAATAGAATGAGAAACCTTGCCGCTCCAATAGGAGCAGGAAAATTGTCTCCAGAAGATTTGATGGAGATAAAAGAGTTTCATAACTACTTGAAGTCGTTAGCGGAAAATTTATCTCCAAAGGATTTGATGGAGATACATATTCTGGAAAAATATGGAGAGATATATGGCATTGGGGTCAGAAACTGTAACAAAGGAATAGAATTTCTTGATTACGCAGATGGAAAGGCCAAGACAATAAACAACCCAGGTATCACCATCATTCATAATGACAAAGATTTTGCAGATGTATGCTGTGTTTTCTATGACTTGAAAGACTATATAGCTTTCAAGAATATCGAAAAATCCAATATCATCAAAGTTCCAGACTACGGTACGGCAATGATACTTTCAAGCGTCAAGCAATTTCCACAGATGTCAGTTGAATGTGATATGTATGAAAAAATATTTTCATACATGCCAAACAACGATACTGGTCGCATCATAACGGAAACATTGCTTGCCAGGCACGATGGAAAAAGACTGAAGGACAAGAGCGTCCTTTATAAAAGCTATAAAAATTTATACGATTATTCAAAACAATTAATGATATGATGACAATGAAAATATTAAGTATTTGCGTGATTGCCGTATTTGTTGCGCTGATGTGCGCTTTCATTTATGAAATCAAGCAAACTTTCAATGAAGATAAATTCAGATAAAATAAAGGGAAAGAGAAAATTCTGATGACAGAGAGATTTGTCTATGGCCAAGAAAACGGTGGAAATATTATCTTGAATAGACAGATACAGAATATATATTACAAGTGATATGGTTGATGAAAAATGTTTTTTAAAAATTCAGGACTGCAAGGAAGGTATTGTAAAATATCCTGAATATGTAGAAACCGCAACTTATTTCGAGAAAAAGGAAGAAATAATGCGGAGGATAGAAGAAAAGAAAGGCTTTGTCCCTATGAAGTCTATGAAGATAACAAGGGAAATGTCTTTCAAGATAAAAAAGAGCATTGAGCTTGAAAAACTCACAAATCTTGCCTACGAAATACAAGGGAGGTTCGGTATAGAGTGTTTCCAAATATCAATAGATAGGGAAACAAATACAGCCCACATGCTGTTTAATTGGATTCTTGAAAACGGAGAACCCTTTGTTCTGAACCAAAGCCTTTTCAAAAGGCTTGTAGTCATGGTCTTGGATTTTCTCAAATTACCAAGACCAAAGGAAGCAAAGAATTGGGAAAGGTGGTTTCTTGCAGAAAGTTACAATAAAGACAATAATGTCTTTAACGAACAGATAAACCTACTGTCCAATTCCAATATCAATGGACTTAATTATACCGTGGTCCTTGATGCGCTTTCTTATGCGCAGAAAGTATGTGAAGGTGTGGTAAAATAAAAAATATGAAAGTAAATGTTTGTTTTAGTTGGTGTGATTACTTCTTTCAGTGGACAATAGACAGGAACCTTCCGGTGTTGCCATCGAAAGGAGATAGCTTATCCATCATACAACCAGACGAAGATTCATTTGTCGATGAAAAAGACAATGAGAGATACAAGAATGTACGAATGAAAGGGTGTGGCAAATATGAAGGATATTCTTTTGAGCTGTGGCAGTTGTTCATTGACCCTAATGAAGTCAAGGTAGATACAGTTGTTTGGAAGAAAGATTATGTAGATTTATGGATTACCACCACCTGCTGGGAAGAAGGGACTGACCATGAATGGTATTGGGAAGCCATAGACCCCGATGGAGTTCTTATATAAAAACAAATGATGGAGCAATAAAACAATTAATAAAACAAATTTGAAAAATATGGATTATGATGCAATTCTAATGGGAATAATGGAAATACTGACTAATTTTTATATAAGGAAGTTTCCTAATAAAATAGTCATTCCAAAACTTCCTGCTGGATATTTAGACCATTCGGCAGATTTGATTCTGATAAATGGCAAAGGTGTGGTAACAGAGTTCGTAGTGCGGACTTCGGTTCTCGACTTCAAGATGGACTTCATAAATGAAAAGTTCATCGATGCCGATGAAAAGGTTTCATTTATTGTGTATGTGGTTCCTCAAGGAATCTACAAGGAATGTAAAACGCTAATGAAAGAAAATGCCCAAGGCGTAACCTTTAATGGGAAACCATATAGCATACTTTCAATAGACGAGAAATATCAGATTGAGAAAAAAGACTGGCAAAAGATGCCAACCTCAAAATCTCAAAATCCAAATCGCCGTCCTCTTACAAAAGATGAATACCTGGGCATTGCCCGGTATGGCTGTGCCTGCTATTTTAATAAAATAAAAAACATAAAAAAGATTTTTTGAAATGAACAAACGTGTTTATATATCACTTCCTATTACAGGATTCCAACTGGAAGAAAGAAGAGCTTATGCTAAAAAGGTTGCCGAAAATATTCGGGAAAAAAGCCTTGACAAGGAGAAAATCGAGACCATTACTCCGTTTGACATCAATGAAAACCTTTCGCTACCTTATAGTCAGCTGATGGGAAAAGACATTGCTGCATTGCTTGAATGCAGTGCTATTCTTTTGTGCAAAGGCTGGGAAAAAAGTAAAGGCTGCAGGTTGGAAAAGGCAACGGCGGACATATATGACTTGGAGGTTCTATTTGAAGAATAAACATACCAGGCAATATGATTTCCAAAAGCGATATTCTCAAATTTAAGAAAATCATCTATGACATTTCTAAGGCTGAAAAGTTTCCAAACAGTGGACTTTCAGATTTAGAATGGCAGATGAAAGTCAATGCCAAGATTTGTGATGCTTATATTGCAGATTCAAAAGGGCAATGGGTGCAGCTGCCATATGTTCGGGATAAATTCACGATGATGGAAAAAGAGAAAAGAGACTTCGGTCTTACTTTCTCTTCCTATGTGAAAGATTCCGTACAAGATATGTTGGCTCAAATATTCCTGCTGCTTGTAGAGCGTTTCAATCATAAAAAACTGATGGCAGAGCAACTTCTTCTTCCTGATGATGATGAAGAACAGAATATTATACTTAACTTTTCCGAATACTGCTGTATTCTGGTAAATAACATAACCAAAAAGAGAAAACGTCCAGAACATAATATTCTGTTCACCATTCATTGCCTGCTCGCTGTCTGTCAAATTCTTAACATCGACATAAAGCAATTCGTAGAATATCGAATACAATACATAAAGAAAAAACTTAATATTTAAGACAAAAAGTATGGAAGAACAAACAAAACTTAGTATCGCTCAATTAAGAAAGTTAAAAACATTAAGCGAAGTTGGTTGGGGAGCTATTAGAAGAACCGACGAAAATTTAGAAGAGTTGGCTCAAATGGGACTTCTTACTTCGGAAGAAAGCCCATTGGATAAGAAAATTAATCTTTACAAATTAACAAAAGAAGGAAATGAATTGGCGAAAGCTCTTTTTAATGCTGCTAAATAAATTGACGCAGCATATAGATATAAAAAAACTTAATCAAGTCATTGTTGCTTTATATCTCTTACTTATATCCCTGCTACTCTTCTGTGTAGTAGTATCATTTTTTGTTGGTGAGACTGGTACCTTTGTAGGTTCAACGGTTGGACTTATCGTTGTCTGTACAATGTTTAAAGAATTTAAGAAAAGAGCTATGTAAAATCTAATATAGGCTTATCAAAATAATAAAATAATCATATATGGCAAAACTGTTAAGGGTTTTCTATGGCTGGGCGAAAATCAATAAAATAAGGAAGAAAGAGGCTATTTCTGTTATCTTTGAAAATGACGGTGGTTTTGAAAAAAATGAAAAGAAGGTAAAGCTATATCAGAATACCGTCTATACAAGATTTCAGACAAAGAAAGAAATGGAGGATGCGGAAATGTCAAATAGGACATTTAGTGAATATTCTATTTTTCTTGATGATAAACAAATAAAGGGTAGCCTGAAAAAAGCTTTGGAAGTAAACTTTCTTGCTGATAAGAAGAATGTAGCAAAGGAAGTGCGAGAAGAGATAAGAAGATTGCTTGAAAAAGATTTTTTGCTCAACCATAGAAACTATAAAGAGCCGAGAAGTTTTCAAACCTCATTGTTTTTTGAATAAGATGGAAAAGAAAAAGACTTATGTCCTGATGCTTTCGGAGTTCTTCCCGAAAACTCACAACAAAGCAGGAATGCCAACGGAATTTAAAGAGAAAGTCCTAAATAAAAAGAAAATACATACCATTAGGGCTAACTTCCCTTTATGGGAGAAACGAATTAAAGAGGTACAGGAGGGGCGTGCTGTGTTGTCCATTCGACAGTGGACGGGCGAGCCGTATAGGAGTAAGCAGGTGGAAATTGTACGACTGGCAGCTGAAGGTGGCGTGGGTGTTCAGAAACTTTGCTTTCCTAATCGCTTAACGGCGTGGATTGATTATCCCGAAAGGAGATTATCAGTTGATTTCAAATGCCTTGCAAAAAACGACGGACTTTCCCTCGCAGACTGGTGCGACTGGTTCAGGCACTACGACCTATCAAAGCCTATGGCGATAATTAACTTTACACAATTTAGATACTAACAAAAGAAATATGACATATACTCACGCATCACTCTTCTCTGGTATCGGCGGAGCAGAACTCGCTGCCTCGTGGTTGGGGTGGACTAATGTGTTCCATTGCGAGATACAAGAGTTTCAGCGGAAAGTTTTAGAGTATTGGTTTCCCAATTCAGTTAGCTATGAAGACATTACAAAAACAGATTTTTCGGAATGGAGAGGACACATCGATGTACTCACAGGAGGGTTTCCTTGTCAGCCTTTCAGTGTTGCCGGAAAGCGAAAGGGAGCGGAAGATAACCGCTATCTCTGGCGCGAAATGCTACGAGCAATACGCCAAATTCAGCCCACTTGGGTTGTTGGCGAAAACGTTAATGGAATCCTCTCAATGGTACAGCCCGGCAAAGAGACTAAGCTGGGACGTACAGACGATTTGTTCGACGAGAATTTCATATACCGAAAGGAACAGAAATTCACAATTGACGCCATCTGTGAATACCTTGAAAGTGCAGGATATTCCGTCCAACCGATTGTTATTCCAGCTTGTGCCGTCGGAGCACCCCACAGAAGAGATAGGGTGTGGATTGTTGCAAGACTTAATGCCGACACCGATTGCCAGCGATGCGCAGGGAGGGGCAGCCAAACTTACAAAAGGGAGAAGGCTTCGAAACGGGCAAGTGTTTTCCGCAACATTGAAAGACCTTGCGGCGAGCAAGATGTTGCCAACTCCGCAAACGCAAGGGCTGAAAGTGTGCAACAAGGATGGGAAGACGGAATTTCTGAACTTGGACTTACTATTGACACCAAGTGCGAGCGATGGGCTAAGGGCGGGAATGAGCATGGAAAGGCTGAAATCTCACAAGAAAAAGTATGCCGAGCAGAGCAATTTAGCGGAACAGATAGCCCACAAGGTTGGTGGCGGAACTTCCCAACTCAATCCCCTGTTTGTAACAGAGATGATGGGCTACCCTTTAGATTGGCTAACCTTACCATTTCTTTCCCAAAGTGGAGAAGAAAAAGTATTGAAGCGTTAGGAAATGCGTGGGTGCCACAAGTGGCATACCAAGTTTTTCAGGCGATAGAAAATTACGATAAATAAAAACGAACAACAATGAACAGAGAAATTTTATTCAGAGGTAAGTCAATACTAACAGGCTATTTTGAAGAAGGAAATTTAATTATTGGTAATAATAATGAAACGACTATTGTTTGGTATAATAGGCATCAAATAGAATGTCACTCAACAGTAGCTCCTTATTCAGTTGGACAGTACACTGGGCTGAAGGACGTAAATGGGAACAAAATCTATGAGGGGGATATTGTAACCATCGGCAACAATCTAAAGGCTGTAGTTATATGGTTCAATGGCTCATTTAGGTTTAAAGACGAATTAAGTTGTAAGGCAACATATTTCGATGATATAGGAGTTATAATGCGGGATTACGATGTCTGTATTATTGGCAATATTCACGATAACCCTGAAATGTTAAAAGGAGTAAAATGAGAACGTGTTTAAGAAAACTTGTAAACGTAGCAGAGAGTAAAGAAAGCGAACTTTCTTTTGCCTTACAAGATATTGAGAGACACTTAGTCTTCTGTGGCTTTGGAAGTGAAACCCCTAATGTGTCGATGTGTACTGGAGGCGAGATAATTCTTGAATATCAGGGAAGTGAACTTGATATTAAGAAAGCCATTGAGTTAATGGAGGAGGTTGGATATATAGCCAAGGATGATTTTATATTATAACATGAGAATATATATGAAACGTAAAATAAAAATAATTATATAATTTCTTTGGTTATTATAAAACAATTTGTACTTTTGCAGCAATGATATACGTATATAATGATATACGTTATATAATGATATAATAACCATATATAAATAAGAAGAGAATATGAAAAAAACGAGAATCATTACTTTCGCCAATCATAAGGGTGGGGTAGGGAAGACAACTACAACGGCGAGTGTGGGAACCATTTTATCTAAAGAAGATAAAAAGGTTTTATTGATTGATTTAGATGCACAGGCAAATTTAACGCATTCTATTGCTGCTAAATCATCAATAGAAAGAACTATTTATGATGCCTTAATTGGCGAAGTTTCTAAAGAAAATTCGCAGCTGCCAATTTATCCAATAAATAATAACTTGGATATTGTACCGGCAGACTTAGCATTAGCTAACACCGACCTTCAACTATCAGCAGCTATGGCAAGGGAAAGAATTTTGGAAAGGCTACTAAAACAGGTTAGTAGCCAATATGATTACATCTTAATAGATTGTCCTCCATCATTGGGAATTCTAACACTCAATGCCATTGTGGCATCTGACACGGTTATTATTCCATTGGTGGCAGAGGTGCTGCCATTTCAGGGGCTAACAATGATTAAGGACTTTATCGAAATGATAAAGGAAAATATTAATCCTAATGTGAATATAGGAGGTATCTTATTAACACGTTGGGAGAAATCAAATTTAAGTAAACAGATAGAAGAAGGTTTGCGTGAACAAACGCAAATTAAAATCTTCAAAACAAAAATAAGAAAAAATATAAAAGTAGCAGAAGCTCCTTTGGAGTGTGTAAATATAGTAGAGTACGCGCCTAAAAGCAATGGGGCAATAGATTACGTATCCTACACAAAGGAATTAATTGAAACTATAAAAGAATAATTAAAAAGAAAAAATATGATTTGGAATTTAATTTTAGCATTTTTTTTAATTTGGTGTTTAGGTGCCACACACTATATCTATATCTCTCTTGATACTTCAATCTATGGAAAGACCAAGACGAAACTTATATTAGGAATGGTTGCTATTACTATTGTAGCATTTTATTTATTTTGTAAAACATTGGTAACGGTACAATATATATGTAAAGTGCACCATACTGATGGGAAAACAAATATTACAAAATTCAAAACATCAAACCTATTATTCAATTTAGGGTGGAAAGATAAGCCAGATGAAATTTTTAGAGATACAACAGTTTGTGATTACGAAATTTTAAAAAGGGAAGCTATAAATGAATTTGAATATGAATAAGAAAAGAGTAAAATGTATAATTGTTACAATGCTGACAATTACATTGTTATATTATGGATTGGGAAAACTTATAGGGTTTTTCATAGAAAATGAAAATTATATAAAAGAAGGAAACTGGGTGTTTTTCACGCTTTATTGCTTAGGTTATTTTATTACAACCTATGGAGCTGTCCAGTATTTTTGTTTTCGGAATATATTTTCGCCCAGACAGCTGAGGTTAATAGACACTCTTATGGATATAAGGAAAAAGGAAGCGGAGGAAGAAGAAAAACTACTTGCTGATAAAATTTAGAATGTTTGTCGAGAAAACCTCGATAAATCTTACCTTCATTATTTTTGTCAAGTCTTTCTGGGGTATGAAATAAAGGATTTTAATGATAAGCAATTAATTTATATCTCTTTTTGTAGTAGGGGAAGAATATTTGATAAAAATAAAGAAGAAGCTAAAGAATATGAGAGGATTGCAAAGAGATGTGAAAGAAATGTTTATTCTTTATAATTAAAAAGAAAATAATATGAGTAAAAACAAACAAGCTGTAAAAGATTTAGTAGCAGAACTAACTTCTTCAGGAAACGGAAACAAAGCGGCAGTAATAAAGGAAGCTGCAAAACCTACTAAAATTCGCATCAGCACTATGATAGATAAAGACTTGTACTCTAAAGTACAAGTCATATCTAAAGAGACTAATATTTCTATTAGTAAAATAATAGGAAAATCTTTAGGCAGCGTCGTAGTAAAATACGAGCAAAAAAATGGAGAGATAAAAAAATCGGAAATGGTGGAAAAGAATATTGAAGATTTTATTTGAAAATATCCCTAATAAATAATAAGATAAGAGGTTGTCATAGTGAAAGACAATCTCTTGTTTTTTTATATGGATTTAAGTTATTCATATTGTAAGGTGAGAATTACCATCAAATAGTATTTATCCGAAAACTTTTTATATATTTACTTTTGCTATTTGAAAAAATAAAAACAATTTAATTCTAAATAGTTAATATATAGAATTATTTATATGATTATACATCAGTAAGCATATAAAAAGATTTTTAAATTGTTAATATAAAATGTAGGTCGTTTTCAATTCTTTGTTTTTGAGCCTTTGATTTAATTTTGCAACAATAAAATCAATTAAAACAAATATGAAAAAAATCATTCTTGGAGGATTGTTTTTCGCATTTACACTAATATCATGCGAAAAACACCCAGCGTTCAAAACCTCGATTGAAGCAATCGAAGCATGTAAGAAAGAGTTAGATAACCTTTCTTCAAAAACAAGTGTAGATACCAAAGAACTGGTGAAGCTAACAAACGAATGGATAGAAATTCGAGATTCCTCTTACAGTGTCTTTGCAAAGGACCCAAATATGACTATTAAAAGCGATAAATCATACGCTTATTTTATGCTTTCTGATTCCATCAGAAAAAAACTTGAAGAGTTGACCGTCTCTAAAGATAGAACTTTAGAAGATGTTATGTATCTAAAGCTGAATACGGCTGCAGAACGCAATAAGGTCTCAAATTCAAAAACATATCAGGAAGCTGTCGATTTCTACGAAAGCCTCGATGATATACCTATATATACAAGTCTTGCAAAGACGTTACAAGAATATGACTTTCTCCTGAAAAATACAGGAATACTGAAGAAAGAAAATCAGCTCTTGGAATTTATAAAAACCGAAGATAGGTGTTATCGTTCTTTAATGGCGAACCTCAGTCAGGTTACACAAACCCAACTTGAAAAACTAACAAATAGAACGGCAAGAATAATCAGTGTTCTTTATGCAAATATAGGCAAAAAGAATAACGACGCAAATGATAAGGCCATGCTTTACCTGACAATGAGATTTAATCGACGTATCGTCCAGAATATGGTTGCTTGCCGTGAGGACATTGCAAAAGAAAAAAAACTCAATAATACTCAACGGGCTAATTACAGATGGATGCTGATTCAATCATATATGGGATTGGATTCATATTCTATTGCAGCATTGACAGAAAAGCAAAGGAAAACAATGCTCAATATAACCAAAGAATTGCCTGTACTGCTGACAAAATTAGATGGTGGTAAACTCACAAAAGAAACAAAAAATATTTTATCCCAGACGTTATCACAATATTTTCTGAAAACTCATATGAGTATAATCTTGTAGATAATAACACAAAATATTTTTTGATTTAATATTAACTATAAAAAATAAGAATATGAGAGAAAACATCATAATATTTAATAATATGATTAGAGGACTCTTCTCTGACTGCATACAAAACATGTCAGAGAAAGGAAGAGAACTGGAAAGCTCTATTGAGGTTACTTACAAATTCTCAAAACAAATACTTCTTAAAGATTTTGTAGATAAGATTAATAAAGAAGGAAAAGTAAATATAAAAATCGCTACCAAAGAAGAAGGTGGAAGGGTGTATCACGTCCTGGGATATTCTAAGCCAACAGAAGAAAAAATGTACATTGTTCATCTTGCTTCAACACAATGCGGAATAATAGATTCTATGACTGTATGCTTTTATGAAAGCATAGAAGAAATGTACATAGAATTATTAAGCTATTACAATAAATATAATAGCACAAATGCTATCATATTGGAAAGCGAAAGTAACCAAATAACCCTTACAAGGTTCTACTAATAATTTAAATATTCGTCGTTATGCTTACACTAAAGATTATTCTGTTAATCATACTTACTTTCTTGCCATTTTTACATCACTATTACATACTTCCGAGAAGTAAAAAAGATGAAAAATACAAGAATTTAAGAAGTCTTTTAGGAACACTTAATCCTAAATTGAAAAGGCTATTTTCTAAGTTTCATGAAAAGATCAAAAAGGACGAATCAACCCGAAAGTTTTTTTCAATAATAATATTCTTCGTCATGGTAAATTTTCTCTGTGTCGATTGGTTTTCATCGTTAGATGCAGCAGAAATTTACCATACTTTAGACAAGAAAAATAATCTATCTTTGTTAGCTGTTAGTGGACAATACGAAGCAGCTTGGGGTGGTCTTAATACACTCAACAATTACCTTTATCCTTACCTGACTTTTCCTATTGTCAGAGTTCTATCTGTAATCATTATAGTTCCTTTTTATTTTTATAAAATTACAGATAAAATACTCTCAAAGTTACACAATAATATTCATTTGTTTATGATGAATGGTGTGTATATCTACTGCTTTACATTCTTATGGGAGGGTAGAATGATTATCATATCTGAATTGATTTTTATAATAAATTTTGCAGCTATGGTATATCCGAATAGGGAAGAAAGAAAGTTTGAAATATCCAATAATATTATAAATTTTAAAGAATAATAAAGGCATATACTATATGCAAAAATTTTATATCTCTTATGAATTGTTGCAATATCTTTCTAAAGAATATGGCTGTGCGTATTCTCAAAAAATGACAAGAACAAAAGCATTCTTGTACCTCATAGAAAGATACATAAAAAAGAAAAATGAAGGGGAAGAAATGAAAGAAAGTATAGATTCGTTGGCAGACATCTTTAAATGGTCCAGACCTTCGGTATCGAAATTTATATCATATTTACACCAACATGATATTGTAAAAATCAAACTGTCAAAGAATAAAAAAGTAATTTCATTTTCGGAAAAGTTCATCATAAAACAATAAGAAAAATCAAAAACAGGGGCATTCTTTTTGCATCTGTGAGAAGATTGTTCAAGTTTGAAGAATTACATCAAAGCAAAAAAATAAACGCCTTAGAGGCAAAATTTCGACAAAGAATTTTGAGATTTTTAAATCCTCATAAACAAAAATTCTGTTTTCCCATTTCTTGTCCCAGAGTTATTCTTATGACTGTTGTGTTATTTTCCATAGTAAAAAATATTGCACGGCTGACCAAAAGTGGCTTTTCCCAAGCAAGAGGTAAGCTGGGTCTTTTTTTATTGTCGAGAGGGATTTTTCGGTTTGCGCTTGCGCACAAGAGTTCGATTTATTTTTACAAGAGATTTTTGACGGACTTTTCCCCCTTCCAAGCTCAATTTATTGGCTTGGGGGGTAGCCTAATACCCGATTTGTGCCAAATCGGTAGGAAAACAAGGCCTTCAGGGCCGACTGACGTGCAGCAAGCTGTTGTTTTAATTGATTATAACATTTTACTATCTACTGAAATGCAAATGATAACATTTCGCTATCTACCGACTTTTAATTTAAAACATTTCACTATCTACCGACTTTCAAAGTGTAAAAATGAGATGTGTAAAAAACATATATATGAGAGCAGAAAAATTTGATTGTAACATTTCGCTATCTACTGAAATGCAAATGATAACATTTCGCTATCTACCGACTTTTAATTTAAAACATTTCACTATCTACTGACTTTCAAAGTGTAAAAAATAACAAATATGAAACAAAAACAAGTAATCGATGTGCGTCCAAGCAAAGAAATGACAATAGCACAGAGTAATGAGCATCTAAGAATTGCTACCAATGGAGCATTTAAAAATGTGAGGTCAAATAATTTTGACCCAAGTAGAGAATTTCTGAATTTTGAAGTTCAAGATGGAAAGATCGTTCCTGTCGATAAGAAGCATTCTTTGAAAAAGCGCATTGAAGAATCATTGGCAAAGCGTGGTATTATAAACCCCAATGCTGGACTTAAAGAACCACGTTATAGAACACATGCGGATTTTATTCTTGGAGGTTCAAGAGAGCAAATGAGAAGATTAGCTTTCGGAGAACAAGAGGTTGATTATTCAAAATACGATTTAAACAACCCTGAATTGAAAGAAGGGAATAGACAGCTGACACGTTGTAAGGATATAGAAGATTGGGCTATTGACACTTATAATTTCATGGCAAAAAAATACGGAAAAGAAAATATAGCAGCCTTTGTTGTTCATCTTGACGAAATAAATCCCCATGTTCATTGCACCGTGCTTCCCGTTACAAAACAAAACAAACTTTCTTGGAAAAAAGTAATGGTAGGGGAGGAAGATACCAAAGAAAATTATAGAAGAAATATGATTCAACTCCATAATGAATTTTCAGAAATAAACAAGAAGTATGACCTTCAAAGAGGCGACCCTATTTCTGAGACAGGAGCAAAGCATCGAACAACACAACAGTTTCTTGAACAGCAAGTGAAAAACTTGAGCATAGATGTCAATTCCAAGAAAGAAATAAAGAAGAACTTAGAGAAAGATATTATCCATGCAAAAGCAAGATTAAAAGGATTGACAACTATGATTGCAAACCTTGAAAATGCAAAAAATATACTTGAAGAAGAGCTGGAAGAATTGAAAAAAGATGTTGAGCTTGGTAAGATTTCCATTGAAGATTTTAATAATAAGAAACAAAAAATATTAGACGAAATAGAAGGTGTCAATCTTAAAATTAAAGATAAAGAAGAGAAACTTTCTGTTGCGAAAAAACAGCTTGACGAGATTGATAAAAAGAATCGAAAACAAGAAGAATACTTTGAAGAGCTAACTTCAAAAATAGGTCAAGTTGAACCTGAAAAAGTGATGAAAGAAATGCAATCTTTAGGTTGGAACATGGCTATCTTTGATGCAAGAGAGAGACAGAAAAGATATGAGGATTATAGAGAAACTCTGTCCGAATATGATAGGCAGGTTCTTGATAGAGCATACTCTGATATTTATGGTGATTCGTTGATTAGCGAGCTTGCAGAAAACGGATTGGAAATTACCGCTATTGCTACAGATATGTATCTGAAATCTGAAAGTGCAGCTTTAAGAGCAAAGGGCGGTCCTGGAGGCGGTAGTTCATCAAATACAGGTTGGGGAAAGAAAGATGACGAGGACGAATGGACGTTCAGAAAAAGATGTATGCAGACAGGTTTACAGAAGGTGAAAGCTGGTAAGAAAAAGCAAGTCAAACGATAGCATACACCATAAAAAAAGACGTTTTTTGAGGAAGTGATTTAGCAATATATAAAAACAAACTAACCAGTCTTATGATAAATAGTATTTTAAAGCATACCTCCTTCTGGTAATGAAAACTTGCAAGGTAATTTTAAAATAGTTACCTTTGTATGTAATGTTTGAAATAATAAATAGCATAATTATTTTATAGATGGAAAAGACAGATATTTTTAAAGAAATTGGGATATTAGCTGGGTTATTAATGCTGACTGGGTTACACGAATCCTTTTCGGAAAAATTAAAGTTTACAACTTATGATACATAAGTGATAAGCTGTATAAACAAGACTTTCTAATGGTTCTCATTTTTAATGATAAAAGTATGCCTATTAAACCCGAAAACAAATTTCGCTATCCAAAGGATTGGAAACAAATCAGAGCTTCGCTCCTTGAACGATCACACAATTGTTGTGAGTTCTGTGGCGTTGAAAATTATACTTATCGCACAAACGAACGTACAGGAAATACAGCACGTTTTGTTTTGACTGTAGTCCATCTTGACCACACTCAATATTTGTAAAAGATAATTACTACAAAGAACACACGCTGCGTAAAATCTTATATGATGACTTCAAATAACAACTAACCAATTTTAAATATGAAAAAGTTTTTTTTAATGATGTTTTTGGTATGTATATCAGTCTGTTCTATTGCACAGGACTATACCAAAAGCGAGAGTGCAAAACCAACTTTCGGTGTAACGCTTGAAAGAGAATGCAGTGATATTATGATAGAGAAGACTATCTATCATAACGTTGCCATTGAATTGAAAGCTGCTGATATTGGTGATTTATTCACAGATGGCGTAAAAGTAACCGTTACTGACGAAAACGGGAAGAAAATATATAAGAAGAGATTTTCAAAATCGTATCTGTATGTTTTTCCAAGTAAAACTATACAAGTTGGTAAAGGCAATGCAATTACACAGGTAAGTTTGTATAAAAACAAAGGCGGGGAATGGGAAGCCATTATCAAGGAAAAGGGAATATACTAACATATAAAATTAAGTGGAGCGAGGTTTTGTACTTCGCTCGCTTTTTTACATAGAATAACTTCTTGCATAGTATTTCATAAAGCATAACCATAGCGAAGGTAACTTTTATCAATGCCAGGAGCAAGGATAAAAGCAAGGGAAAGAGGAAAAATGCTATTGGCAGCTGCTTCGGGCACAATCAGGTGCACAAAACAGCTGACAACAGCATTCAGAATATAAAGCAGACAGAAAAGCTGCCTGCAGGATATACACAATACCATGATTATACATAATACTATCATTATATACGTTATATAATGATGGTATTATATCAATATATCAATATTGCAGTATATCATTATTGGCTTCAAAAATGATATACAAGTCTTCATACCAAACCATACCTAATGGCCGATGGTTTGTTTTCTACTTCACCCATCATACCTTTTTACAAGCGGAGACAACCCTCCTGCTTTACTTTTATGTAGCAAAGGTAACAAGGGCTATCAATAAAGCGCAAATAACGCAAGCTATTTTGAACAAATTTGTCCAGGAACACCTCCACAAATCAAAGATTTGGGTATCCTAAAAAAATTTGAACAAAATTATTTGGCTTAATTTCAATGCCCTTGATTGATGAAAGCACATAAAAGTTAAAAGCGAAGGGTTGAACCGATAAATAAAAAAAAGTATGAATGAGTGGAAAACAAAAACTGAAAAAGTTTAAGCTCAGGAATACCCGATAAAATAATAACAACTTAAATATCAATTATTATGGATTTTTTCAAAGAAAATGTAGATTTCTACCCTACCCCAGTTGAAGTTATTAAGACTATGCTTTTAGGCGAAGATATTTTCAACAAAGTTATATTAGAGCCTTCTGCTGGAAAGGGAGACATCGTTGATTACTTAAAAGAAAATGGCGCAGGTGAAGTTATAGCTTGTGAGAAAGACGAAACTCTTAGAATATTGCTTTCCAACAAATGCCAGATTATTGAAAATGACTTTTTGTCGCTTAAAGCTGAACAAGTAAGCCATATTGACTATATAGTTATGAATCCTCCTTTCAGCGATGGAGTGAACCATATTAAGCACGCTTTTGAAATAGCTCCTGCAGGCTGTACCATTATAGCTTTATGTAATAGTTCTAACCTCTACAAGAAATATTATTCTGATAGGAAAGAATTATGTGAGCTTGTTGAGCTTTATGGTAGTTCAGAAGACCTTGGCTCAGTCTTTAATAATGCAGAGCGTATGACAGACGTTTCTGTTTCTCTTATTAAGTTGTATAAAGACGGAGAAGGAGAAGAAGAATTTTCTAATTATATGTTCACTAATGAAGAAGACAGCCTTGAATGGAACGAAACCGAAGGACTTGTACAATACAATGTAATCAGAGATATGGTCAATCGATATACATCGGCAGTAAAACTCTTTGATGAAACAATGGCAGCGGCCAATAAAATCAATGATGTTGCAAAATTTTCTAACGAAGAATATAACTTTATTCCTATTCGCTTTGCAACAGTAGACCCTAACGGAAAAAGTGTAAATATCACCCGTACTCAATATAAGAAGATGCTACAAAGATATTATTGGCGTATCATCTTCAATAAGTTGAATATGGAGAAATATGCCACACAAGGGTTGCGTGAACAAATAAACAAGTTTATTGAGAAACAAGTAAATGTTCCATTTACAATGCACAATATCTATCAAGTCATAAATATGGTAATGCAGACAACAGGACAACGCATGGATAAAGCCTTATTAGAAGCATTCGATATGATTTGCTCTTTCTCTGCAGAAAACTCTACCGCTGGAGAGAAATGGAAGACAAATGCAAATTATATGGTGAATAAAAAGTTCATAGTGCCAGATATGACTAATTACGATGCTCGTTTTAGCTGCATTAGAAATTATGTAGGTTTGAAATATAGCAGTAACGAATATAAAATACAAGATGTAGTAAAGGCTTTGTGCTATCTTATGGGCAAAGATTATGATTCAATAAAGAGTTTATCTACTTTTCTAAACGATAGAAGAATATCATACGGCACATGGTTTGAATGGGCTTTCTTCCGAGTGAAAGGTTTCAAAAAAGGAACAATGCACTTTGAGTTCCTTGATGAAAAGGTTTGGGAAACATTCAACCGGGCAGTAGCAAAACAAAGAGGCTGGGTATTACCTAAAAAAACGAGATAATACATAAACAAGAAAGGTGTATGTCTGAAATAAACATACACCTTTTTTTTAATTTCCTTGGTTTGTTTTGGGAGGAGCTTTTGGCTTCTTGTCTTCAGAAGACATAACAAATTCTTTCTGGATTTTAGAAATCATATTACAAACTTCTTGGTTTATTCTAACAAAGTTTGAACCCAATATACGCTTTTTACCATCTGGTGTTTTAAAATCATAAAATATCGGTAACGGATAATTCGCGTAGTCAGCTTCTTCTGCCTTAATCTCTTCTTGGTCAAATGCTGTCTTGCAGAAGAATTTACTTGTCTGAAACTCTTCTGCTTTTTGAATGTCTAATGAACCATTCATACCTGTTTTTGTAACAACAAAATCACGGGCAGTCTGGCCACACAGCCAACCTGTAAACATATCACTGATTTTTGATGCAGGTATCAAGTTGTCCATATTCTCATTGATATTTATAGATGTTTTTTCCCTATCAATGGTATAACCTTTCTTTAACTGAAGAACCTTTCCAAAAATATCGTTGGACAGCCATTCCAATGTCTCTTTGTTTCGTGCTGCACCCGATATAACATTACCTACTGTTGTAATAATTTTCTGCATACCGGTCTTGCCATAATCAGCTTCCAACTGTGGAAGTTCCTGGAAACCCAATGTTACGGAAACTTTGTTGGAACGTGCCGTACCTATCAAGCGGTCTATCTTATGGAAATATAACGTTGGAAGCTCATCGACGAGAATGCTTACAGGAATATTTTTCCCTTGACCGCTGTTTACACGAGTTACAAGACGATTTAAGGCAAGAGCGTTCAAAGCACTTATGATACTTTCCATTTCTGGGTCGTTGGCAATTAACAGGTAGCATGGGTTTGCCGGGTCCGATACTCTCAAATCAAAATCATCACCACTAAAGACCCAATAGGCTTCCTCTGTTGCAAGACGTGATGTTTGAACGCGAAGGGTACCAATCATACCTTCCAGCTGTTCAAAAGCATGATTTTCAAAGGCTGTCATAAAAGGCTCTAAAAGAGGTTTTACTTCCGGATCAGTCTTTAAGACATGAAATATCTCTTTATAATCGTGGTTCAGGAAAGAAAGAACATGGGGCATATCAGAATATTCACCTCGCCAGTAAGACGGCGTAACTTGATACCTTGTGTCTCCAATATGTTCCTCGTCTGAAAAAACACGACCAGAAAGTTTAAGATGATGTGTTTTGGGGTCTTTCTCGTACTCTGGAAATAAAGGTTTATTGTTTTTATCAAACGGTTTCTTGTTATAGTTTACGAAGAAGTAAATACAAGCTGCAAGGAAGTTGGTTGCAGATGTTTGAAAAAAGTTTTCTGAACCTCCACCAGTGTTCTTTTGTCCTTTCTGCAAAGATTCAATAAGTGTCTCCGCTGTCTCCTGAGCTGCAGCGAGATTTCCTATATATTTTTGCTGAATAGGATTGATGCGAGAAGAATACTCAACATTAACAAAATTGAGCATCTTGAATTTGCAATTTGCAGGGGTATTACCTGCTTCTATATTTTTACAATAATGATAATAAAGTTTCTGTGCCAGGGTAGGAAACTTGTAATCATAAACTACCATGGCAAAACCTTTCTTGGAGTGTTGCCTTATAAATGGCTCAATAACGGAAAAGGTCTTACCAGAACCAGGCACGCCGACAACCCACGTTCCACGAAATGGATTGACAATATTAATCCAACCATCACGGAACTTTCCTTTGTGATAATAGTTCATGGGAATATTCACGGAATATTCGTTTTCTTCAAGTTTTGATGTTTGTTCAAAACTCTCATTCTCATAGTTGAAACGGTCTTTCAGAAGACCTCCTTTGAAATATTTTGAAACATTATCTAAAGCGATATGGACAAGAATAGTTCCCAAGATGGAAAGTATTATATATACCCATATATTAAGCTGAACCCTAATAAACGAAATGTGCCAGTTCTTGCTATAAAAATAAACAGATGCCACCAACATTGTGAAACCAAAGACGATAGGCCAGAAAACCATTTTACGAGCATTGAACTCCAGATTTTTTTTATTCCTGGTTCCAATAGAAGTGATGGCTATCAACAATAAAGTTCCTAATTTTGAGTATATCAAATTTTGATATAACCCCATTTTGCCAAAAATCGCATGGAGATTCTGAACGAATCCCCAAAAGTGATTAATCAAACTTTGGTCTAAGGCAAACACAAAAAATTCAAGTAACAAGGATATGTATATGAATGTACGAAACATCTTATACATTCCTTGAAGCTCCTTACTTTCTTCCATTATACTGTTTTATTTATGTTCTAATGTTCTGTTGAAATCTATAATATATTTCTATCGGTTCGGTTAAAGAGTTCTGCCGCCATGGGACTTCCAGTCTTTCTCCCGTAAGGCTGCAATTATTCGGAAATAATTATTGAACGACTTCAATCTGCTTTTCCAGCGGTTGAAACTTAAATCAGCAATTTCTTTCATTGCTTTAGGCTTATATACCTTTCCCGTTGTTTCATACCAAATATCAAGAAGTGATGTTGAACGGACTAAAATAGCTAAAGCACGCAGCTTACGATTTATCTGACGTAATTGCCCACGAATCTTATCACACATTTCAAAGCGTTCATAAACAGACATCTTTGTGATATTCTTATCGTTCACATCAGAATTATCGCCCAAACTTTCCATTGTCGTTCCTGAACCATTGAGATTGGGTAAATCCATTTCTTTCTTTTGTGATTTTGAGGGCTTTCTTCCCCAATATATAACCTTTATATTGGATAACACGTCAAAGGTTTCTTGAATCAACTGTTTGTATATGCTGTTTTTTGATTGTGAGAGAACTACTGCTGCGACATTCTGGGGACATACGGAAACTGTCTTTTTAAGAAAAGACAGCGATTCCTTGGCCGTTTGCACTTCATTGTAAAGGGCATATATATCGGCTGCATACGTAAAGGCAGTATCTAAATCAGAAAGATACTTGTTGAATTTACGCTGAAACTTTGTAATCTTCTCTTGTTCCGACTTTACGAATCGATGAGAAGCCCACTTCACACCCAATGCTCCTTGCGTTGCATTGATATTCTTATTGCTTTCTTTCTTTAATTTTAAAAACAAAGCAGCTCGTATTGGGTCTACTTGCGCATATACCATCTGTCCAACAAACAGGAACAGAAAAAGCAATATATATTGATGGGGAATCTTCATTTTCTTAATTAATGAAATTATTTATAAAACCATTGGGATTTGAATGATAACGTTTCCGCTCATTAAAGAGAGCTATGGACAATGATAAGCCTTTTCGCATTCTTTTCATGGATTCTTTTGCCAGTACTTTATTGGTTTTAGAAATTTTACCAGCAATAGCCTTATTCCACAAATCCTCATAACTACTGACACCGATTATCAATGTCAGCTGTTCTATCTTGGAACGTAAATGCGATATTCCCTGTGATAAATCCCACAAGAACATAACACGTTCTGCACCTGTGTGCATATTTCCATCACCACCCTTGTCTACTATCTTGCTCATTATATTAAAGGTACGAAGAAATTCTGCACCGATGTCCAAGTAAAGGCGATTCATCGATATGCCAGACACAAGGACACCATTTGGGTTGTGCTTTATGGCAGCTTTTAAATCCTTTAAAGCTAACAGTACTTCCATTCCTTCTAAATATATGGTGCTGCCTGCTTTTATGCCTGTCATAAAACTGCTGACAGCAGAAAGGTATTTGTTATACTTTTCTTCATAAACTCTAATTTTATAATTAATGCCATAGAGTGTAGCGATTTTGACATCAATCTTTTTTAATGCTTCTAATTGCTTTTGGGTGGTGCTCTGCAACTGGTCTTCACCTGCTTTTATAACAGCATATTCTGCTGGATTGGAAATGGTAACACCAGCAGAAAGAGACAGACTTACAAATAGCATTGTGAAAAGAAAGATGGCAAATCGTATCTTAACGGTTTCCTGATTCAAAAATATTATTTTCATTTTTACAATGGTTTACTCTTTCTCGTAATATACTAATCAAATCAAATTTCCTTGGAAGTCCTATAATATACAAATGAGGACGGCTCTTGTCGGTAGAAGTGATATGAACGGTCTTCAAACCTAACAAAAGCTCTCGCCAATTCACACTCTCATCATAGTCATTGACACGGAACAGTTCTATATGCTCCTTCTGCCAACCAAATATACCTTTCTTTTCTATTATCTGTTCTGTTGTAACCGTAATGGTATAACACATATAATAGAGCAGACGATGTACCAAGAAGATACAGGTTATAAGGCAACCAATACCTCCTATTAAATTTGCATATTCCATTTTTACAAAAATTCCAACATATATAGAAGCCAAAAAGAGTATGATGATAAACCAGTAATCTACAAAACACTGCAATAGGTTCGGTCTCAAAACCAAACTGAGAGAATTAGAGAGGGGAATTTTATTTTGTTTCATAAATCTCGTTTATTAAATTCCAATTCCACGACCTTCGTTTACTTCCTTATCTTTCATATTGCGCTCTTCGTTCGCATAGGTTGCAGCAGCCACAGCAGCTGGTGATACGACACCTGGTTTATAGAATACGTCCCGTTGCTCATAGATAGCAGGGCGAGGCATAGGACGCTGCATACCTACACTGGAAATAATATCGGCACCAACAGAGACAGCTGCTAAGATAGCAGCACCTAAGTTGGTTCTATATTCCGACTTGGTGGACATATTCACTTCTGGAAAGATTTTGTCAAACAGCTTCATACGCTGAAAATCATTCACAGCACGGAATTTGTCAAATTCCTTTTTCGTTATGTCTTTCTCTATGACATTGCCATCTATCACAGCACTCATAACAAACTGACCTTCCATAACCCTGCCGTCCATATCCCTTTTCTGCCGTATGGCAATATCGCCGACTTCAACGGCACGACCGTGCTTGTTGTCGCCTCGAAGCCATTGCTGACTTTCTTTCAGATTGTTCAAATCCTCACCATTGACCTTTGCATCACCGGAAAGGACTTTCTTGACACCTGCTTGAAGTTCTTCCAATGAAGGCGTAGACCTATCTTTGCCATTGATGGCAGCTTGATTGATAATGTCCTTTGCTGCTGATTTCAGATTTTCCATATCAGTATTTAAAACAGCAGCGGAAACTCCAGCCTTTAAATCCTGTTCATATTTTTCAGCTGCTTCCCTCAGTTTTGGATTTACCCGACCAAGCTGTTCATCTGACAGTATTGCCTTTATATCCTCTTGCGTTATACTTGAAGCATCTCTGTTGATAGTGTTGTTGGCAAACTTGGTAAGACGCTCTATGTATTTCTGGTCAAATGTTTCTGCAACAGGGACGTTCTTTACGATTTCTATCTTCTCTTCTTTGGAATTGAAAACAGGAAATAGCTTGCCAAGCATTTGAGCTTTGTCATCATCATTGGCCGTACTGAACTTTACGTAATCCGTCTCGGTGATTCTGTGGGACCACTGGCCTAAATCCTTGTCTGTTTGGATATTGAGCATATAGTGCCCAGTGGTGTTGTCTTTAAACGCATAGGCATTGACGATATTGGCTTCCGCAGAACTGCCGACTATCTTGTAATCTCCTTTCAATGCAGAGAAACTCTTTGCTTCATCGAGGCGAACAGCATTGACAGGGTCCTGCAACAAACCATTAGAGACACTTTTAATCTCTACTTCCTTGAAGATTTTGTCAAATAGCTTTAGACGATGTTCATCGTTATAATTCAGGAACTTTACATAATCCTTTTGACTTATGTCGTGAGAAAAAACCTTGTTGTTGATAACAGCGGTCATTTTGTATTTATCACCATCAATACCTCGTGCCTGATAGGCCTGTATCTCGCCAACAGCCACGGCACGCCCATCTTTAATAGGAAGGTAAAAGCCTTTGTCAGCTGCAAGCTGACGGCCATCAACGACCGCGATGGAATTGAATGTGTCCAAAAAGCCTGAACGGTAATTCTCTCTCAAATTATCTATCTCGACAATATCGCTTGCTGGCTCATAGGATTTTCCGTTGCCGTTTTTAAAAGATAGCAAATCTTTTATCTCCTGCTCGGCTTCAGGTTTCAATTTTATATCAATATAGTCTTTTGAATTTAAATGCTCTTTCGTTATCTTATCAGCAAAATCCTTGGCAATAACGGCATTTATAACAGTAAGACGCTCGTCAATAGACACTCCATTGTCTTTTGACTTGCTACCCTTTCCCTTGCCAGATTTTACCTGTTGCTGTTTAAAGTCTGATGACTTGAACTGTTCTGCCAAAATCTTCTTCTTTTCTTCTTCACTTATTGTGTATTCCAAATTGGTCGTATTGACAGAAGAAGATTTAATTACAAGCACATCTACCTCTTTGTTCGTCTTTTCATCAGTGCTTTTCTTGAAGTCAATACCGTGAGAAGAAAGTATTTCCTTCCATTTATCAACAGACATGTAGACTTTTGAAGATACACTGTTTAAAGGAGTGGCTTGCCCCTTGGGTCGCTCTAAAATACGAGGGGCAACCTCGATTTTCATATCTGGCAGCACTTCCTGTGGACGATTTCCCTTGTCGTAGAATCCATAGGAACCTGACTGCAATTCGCCAGGCTTCATATAACGGTCTGGCCGTTCCATGACAACAGGGTTGCCATAATCGGCAAAAGCACGACCTTCAATACGACGAATACGTGGTTCACCACCACCAAGTATTCCGAGAAAATTGTTTACTATATTTGAAAAACGGCCATAACGAGGACTGTCGAAATTCTCAAAACGTGGACGGTAATAACCATATTCTCCATCACCGATGGTGTAGCCATGGAGCCCCATGTTCACAGGACTTGCTGCATTACGGGCAGAAACATAAGAACCTGGTATGTAATAATCGTCCTTTACTACATCTGTAAAGGTGGCATAGGCTTTTTTATTCCAGGCATTGGTACCACCGTTTCTTAGGTTTTCAGCCTGTTCATCACTGATTCTATAAGTACGAGGCTGGGCAGCATTGTGGGAATATGTCGTAAGAATATAATCCCCTTTGTTATTTGTGGAAATATGCGCCTGCATGCCATTGGCATTCAATATTTCTTGCAGTTCTCTCGATATATCTGTCTGATACGGATTTCTGTTTTTTCTTAAAGTTCCCATAATAGTTTCCTTTAGTTTCCTTTAGTTGTCTTTCTTGTATATGATGACACAGGTATGTCTGTTGGCAGATACTGGCTTGTACATATTAACACCACCCTGCATCAAACCATTGATACGTTCCTTTGGTACTCCTGCTTCACGGAATTTCTTGGCGATATACTGTGCGCGCTCGGCACTTAATCTACGGTTAGTCTTTACACTGCCAGTCTGACTGTCTGCAGAACCAATAATTTGTATATATTGATTTGTGGCCATTACATAACCAGCTATCTCCTGAATGTTAATCAATTGATTGCTGTTTATTAATTTTTTCGTGCCTTTCTTGAAGAAAAAAAGTATTGGAGCATTCAAAGGAGTGCCAAACATTGTTGAGCCGATGAACTCTTCTGATTGAGAAGCAGCTGTTGAATCTTTAGATGTTTTACCTAAACGCTCATGCAATGAATTTAATCCACTATAATTGTTGCGTGCTGTGTATATGTTGATTACTTCAGGGTGGTGTACACCGTCTTGATTATTGTTTGCCTGGAAATCTTTTATTTCCTTATGCTTCCACCCTGTACTGCCAATGTTGAAAGTTAAGCCGATAGCCCCCGACAGGAGATTATCTCCAAAAGATCCTTTATTACCAAACCCATCGAAATTCCTTGCTGTTACCGTATTTCCCAATTCAAAAGATAGGTTTACCCGATGCAGTATATTGCAAGAAAGAACCATTCCGTATGATACTCCAAATGAAGTTTTATTCAATGAAGAATTATTGACAGCACCAAAACCAACATAGGGACTTAAATTCCATTTATACAAACTGGTAAAGTCTTTTCTAAAAAAAGAAGATAAATTCAGTAAAAAATCTAAATGGTAATTCTGATAGTTCTGGGTCTTTTTCATATAGTCAATAAAGGACAAACCTTGAAAGGCAAGGCGGTTTCCTATAAATGGAGTATACCATTTACCGAAAGAAATATTTACAAGTCCTTTAGTCCTCCCATTGAAGTCTGTTGGTGTGTTGGGAGTATTTAGAAAAGAGACAAGACCTCCTTTTACAGATAAAAACCAGTTGTCCTTAAATGATGATGGAGAAAAAACCACTCTGTTTTTTGCCAAAACCAAAGGGTCAGCCTCGTTACCATGGCGAACAGGAATTGTTTGCGGTCCCGATAGCACGTAATCGCTTTCATCTGTTCCATAAACGACTTGGGCGGTAGCAGCTTGACAAAGGAAAAAAGCTACCGAAAATATCATTAAAATTTTATTCATAGTATATTTTTTATATTTTTTCTGCTTTATAATCATAAAGATAAAGTTTATATTGTTTGATTACTTTCTCACATCGCCTTACATAATGCCTATCTGTTGCATAGCCTGCTGCCTTTAACTCCAACAACCAATTATGGAAATCTGTAGGTTTGTAAAGGAAACAACGACGGTAACGCTTGGAGGATAATAGTCGTGAATGATATTCCATACTGCTTTCTGCCGAATCGAACATGCAGAATTTTTCGTTGGGGCGGTCATCGTTACGGACGACATAAGGCAAACCCTGGTCCAACCAATAAGAAGATGCTTTGATGCCAAAGAAATTAGAAGCTGTTCTTGCCAGCTCGGAAGAACCGAAAGAACTTTCTATGCACATTTGAGCAAGAGTAACAGAAGCAGGAATGCCATATTCTTGCTGATGCCTCATTGCCATTCCTGCATACTTCGCAATAAAATCCCTTGGAGACAATATTTTACTTTCTTCGATTCGTAAAGCAAGCAAGGCTTCTTTCCTGGTATCATTGATATATCGTAATAGTATCAGAGGGTCTTCTATCTCTCCCTTCAAGCGTGAAGTTATATGTAAGTGTGGTCCCGATGTCCTGCCCGTGTTGCCTGTAACCCCAACAATATCGCCGGCAAAGAAACGGTCGGACTCCTTTACCCATATTTCTGACAAATGACAATAAGAGACTGTGTAGTCTCCATGGCGCATTGTGATAAACTTTCCAGAAACATTATCCTCGCCAGTCCGGACAACAACACCATCGAACATCGCCATTACTTCTTCGTAATGTGCTTGAAGGTCAATGCCATTGTGATGTTTATAAGACTTTAGCGTGGGGTGGTTGCGCATTCCAAAGAAGGAGTTAATCTTGATGTTCTTCAAAGGGAAACTGACGCTAAAGTATTTTTCAACCCAATAATCTTCAATCTCTCCTGCCAATGTGCAAGTAGAAAACACCGAACACAACAGCAGAGCTAATAATAATTTCTGATTTATATAAAGAAGTCTTTTCACTCTCATTATCATATTGATACTATCAACATTATTCTGTTTTTGCAAAAGTAAATGATATATGTATTTTGGAAAAAAATAAAATGACCTAAGTTTTATATTAACACTTTAAAAATCTGTTGAAAATGCTTGTTGGAAAACTTTTAAAAGTGTTAATATAAAATCTTGGACGTTTTTTGCTTTGTGAATTGAGCTGGTTGATGTAATTTTGCTGAAAACAATTAATACTATTATGCAAGAAAGAATATTCAATGAAACGGAAATTCCATATAACAAGTTTATGCTATATGGATTAAACCAGGAAATGGTAGATGACCTTCCACAGTTCGCAATGGAACTTCTGTTAAGTGGAAGATGGACACCGTCTATAACGACCAAAATTGACCTTGGAGACGATAATGGAAGTTTTAAAATTCCAGTGCGCTTTCAGATGGTCAGAACAGAAGAAGGAACAGACCTTATGGTATGCCCCAAGAAACAAACGGCTGATTTGGAGAATTTCACAGAAGAGGAACAAAATAGCTTGCGTAATGGCATAGCCATCTTGCAATATGTTCCAGAATTGGGAAACTGCTACGCCCAACTGGACGAAAAGACCAACAAAGTGGCATATTCTCCTTCATATATAATAGAAGAGAACCTAAAAACGATATACAATAAATTTGGAATTCCAGAAGAAGCACAACCACAAGAAGTCGGAGAAAGAGTAACGACAGATAAGAATAATCTTGGAATCACCATTACTTATGGAGTAGACTTGTTTGCTGACAATTGCATCAGATTAGTCTATGGAAACGAACAGAAATGGGAAGAAGAGAAACAAACAGAAATGCCTAAATACAACTTCGGCATCTTCGGCTGTTGGGAAACCAACAATGAAAATGAACTCACTTCTTATATTAAAGAAGAAGAATACACCCAAGAAATGAAAGAAGAGTTCGAGCGTGTCGGAGATAAAAACGTTGAGAGAGCAAGGGGAGTTCTTATATAAAAACAAAAAACACTATGGGGAAAAAAACAGAAGGAATAAACGAGCAGAAAACAGAACAACTGTGGCGTAAGTATATGCGCAACGAATGTTCTTTAGTAGAGCTGCTCCGTGAAATTCCAGACGAGGGCTATCGCAATGGATATATAGAATATTGCGAAATGAATCATCTGAAAACAGATGAAGAAGAGAATGCAAAAGCATTCGTAGAATGGTACGAAAGTACTGACAATGCAGACTTACTGCAAAATTGGAAGGGAGAACAACATAAATCCGAAGAGCAGGAAACCCAGCAGGAAGACAATTGGTTAGATGAGAAGATAAGAAACGAGTTAAAGAAACCTAACTGGATAGAGGGTCTTACTTCTGAAAATGCCATTAAAATTACAAAATGGAGATTAGAAAATCCTGCTGGAAGCAAAAAGAAGTGTCAAAAAGAATTACATGTAAGAAATAATGTTGTCTACGATTGGTGGTCTGCTGCCAACATCATTCCAGCTGTATTCAACCACCCCCACACCCATTTACGAATTATCACAGAAGAGACGGTAAAGGAAACTTTAACAAAGTTACAAGAAAAACTGAAAAAGTAGATACTTCTTCAGGAAAGCAAGAGTGTAAAATAAATTTCTATAATTTACTTTACACTCTCTTTTTTTACTGACTATTCCTTTATGGCTTTCTGAAAAGCCTTTTCCGAACAGGTAAGCAGCTGCTCTACAAAGTCAGGTGATTCGTTGAGCCATTTTATCCAAAGACTTATATAAGAGGAATTAGTAGCGTTAAACCTACAATCTTGACTTATCATAGCTGAACCTAACAAAGCTATCAGGTCTTCTGTTATCATTGAATTTAAAGGCAACGATGCAATATCAACTTCTCGGATAGCTTCCGTTGTTACAATGCCCAAGTCCCTATAATAATCATCTACGTCTTCATATTTTCCTTTTTCGGCTATGACAATCTCTTTTTTTGCATGAATGTACTTGGGTAAGTTTACCTCACCATTGACACATAAGGTCCTGCCATTTGCGACTGACGCTTTCTCCAAGGCTCCATACTTGATTTTGACAGAGGCGTTGGTTGCTGTGATGCTACTTACAAGCTGATTGTACAAACGCTTATTTTCAACAAAACAGTTGGTCTGTTCAATATTATATACCTTCTGTAAGGTTCCGTTTTTGAGTAAAAACATCGGACGGGCATCATAACGTACCAGCAAATCATTCTCTTTGATTTCAGAGGAAAGCAAGTATATGTTCGTTTTGAAATTTTCGGATTCTTTCCACAATGACAATATAATGGCTGCAGCTCCCTCAAATACCTTTCCATTGATATTACATGGCAGACCATCTTTACGGTCTACCCAAGGAAGCTGGCTGTCTTCCAGCTGACGAGACAATTTCTCGGATATGAGCTTTCCATAAAACAAGAGAGTTTCCTGTTTCTTGGCATTTAGATTGTTATTTCTCCAGCCACTTTCAACTTCTTCTACCTGTCTGTATTCACTATCAGGAGAAGTGGCAGCAGGGCTGGTTTCTTCTTCTTTATTGGATTCATCTGACAAAGTTTCAGAATCTCTTTTTTCATTATTGAAAGAAGGGGTAATACCTGTTGATGATATTTTTCTTTCTGACGTAAAAATATTCTGAGATTCATAATCGATAGTAGTATCAGATTCTTCTGAATCTGATGATTCCTTCTCTGGTGGAGTGATGTCGTTTTCTTTGTTTTCACTATCAGGAGGAACTGCATCGGAAGATGGTGATTCGTTTCCTGAATTATTGTTGCCATTTTCTTCTTTGGTTTTATTTTCAGAACCGTTGGACTTACCTGACAGGGACGCTCCTGAATCTTCTACCAGTGAAGCGAGTGTCGCTTTTGTTGCCAACTCTATGACTTCTGGGTTCACCTTACTGTCAGCATATATTTTCTTCCATAAGTCTTCCAAACTGATAACCGTATTGTCAGAGTTGGAATAATACTGAAGGTTCTCTGAAATATAGTCCTTGCTCTTTTCTATATCGCTTGTTAGCTCTTCCGAAAACTGTTTTTCTTCTTTGTTGAGCAAGGTATTTATTATTTCATTGCCTCTTACCAGTACATTGTCTAAAAGACGCTTCAAGTCTATTCTATCTAATGGAACAATACTAAAAGTTGTAGACTGAAACACTTTTAAATGACCATCTGGATAAGCACTTACGGTATCACAAACTATACCATCAACGGTTATTTCAGTACCAGGCATGAATTTCAATATATATTCTTTCTCAAAACTGTTGCCGAAGGTCTTTATGAAAAAGGCTATCTTCTTTTCTTCTTCAAAATGTTTTACCACATCATGTAATAGGTTGATGAACTTCGGGTACTTGATACAGTTTTCCATATCAATATTGATTACCTTCGTCTCTCTATCTGTTATAAGGTGATAGAAAATACGGATAATTTCCTTGCCATTACGCTTGCTGATAATCCATTGGTGAGGGACCACCCTATCACCAGTTGAAAAGGTTATGACTTTCTTGTGTATATCAGCAAACATTTCTTCATATTCTTCATTATCCAAGAACAAAGAAAGAATATATTTCATTTTATCCCTTGTCTTGTCATAAGACTTCACACGATTTATCCAATGCGACAATTCTTTATTAACCAACTCTATCAATTGACCTTCCTTGATGAACTCGGTAAGTTCTTGGAAAGTATATGTAGTCTCTTCTCTAACAACATAGCTATTATTGGGATAAATTTCCACATGAAAACTCGGAGAGGTGTTTTTTACACCAGAGAATCGAGTTACTTTTAGAATACTGCCAGTATTCTCTATATTTTTCTTATAGTATTTCCCAACATAACTGCTACCCGTTGTATTGACAATAAGCTTTTGATAAGCTGATGGAATATCATAACCTTCCTTTTCCAAACGAAGTAGCTTTGACACTTGCTTGTCAGCCGTATCTTCAATAACCTGTCCACCGAGATGGAAAATCAACAGACCTTTGGTCCAGCGTATGGAAGGATATTCCTTATTAGAATTACCGCGTATGTTCCCATATTGCCTGCTTAGCATCAATCCCTCTGTAATGGCAAGATTTTCAATAAGACTACACTTTTCAAGTTCCGACGCTTTATGTTCTACCTGTTCAGGAGACAGAAAAAAGTCTTTCGGAAATTCTAATTTCTTAGATTCTGGTGGAGTTTCTTTCTTGAAATATCTCCCCCACCCTTTTAATATACCACTCATAATATCTATCACTTTACATAAATTACTTGTACAAAAGCCATTTGGGTAGAAAACTACTCAAATGGCACAAATTCTAACAGGTTTTCTTCAAAGGACTACTTCACAGGAAGTTTCCACTCTTTTATGTCGTTGATACGGCATTCAAGATTAATGTTACATTTGAAAATATTGATGGTGAAGTCTCCACAGACCTCTACATACTTTCCTTTACCGAAACATTCGGCATCTATAACTGTTGGAGAAAGAAAACGAACCCAAGAAAAATAGACCTTATCACCGTCCTTGTCAGAAGAAAATCCTGAAAAGGTTTGAAAAGTTTTTCCTGATTTGCCAGGGTGTTCCTTGACATCGTCGTGTATCTTACCCTTGAAATTCATAGAACCACTGATACGATAATTTTCAGTGGACTTGCAAAACTCTATGTTTTCAGCACGAAGATTGTAATAATTGCCTCTTTCTGATGCACGGACCATCAAATTTCCATTGATAAGGACATGACGACCTGTTGAATACTGGGATTTGGTTCCAGCATCACCTTCGGCAGAGACATGTATCTGCAGCTCGGCTCCTGTGCCGTCTTTTCCTTCCAATGGAACAAAAACGCCAAAAGTTAAAAACTTATGGCCGTCTTTACTTTCTCTCACAACAGCAGAGTAATTAATAATTCCACATACTGTAACGTTACACTTAATCATATTAACTTGTTAATTATTATAATGAAATTTATATTATCAAGACAAGCGAGCAGTATTATGCTGCTCTTGTTGCTGCTGTTGTTGCTGGCTTCTTGGAACATTGTTCTCATAATTGATAGAAACATCTTGTTTCATAGCCTTTGCATCAACAGCTTCACGATTGCGACGGAGAATATTTTCCTCTTTTTCTTCTTTATTTTCCTCTTTAGGGGCTTTTTTTGCTTCTAAAGCTATCATCTTTTCTTGAACTTCAAGAAATTTTATATTTCCTAAAATTGTAAAGGCATGGGAGAACATCTTTCCTAAAAGTCCAGTGAACATATCCTTGCCAGCATCAGGGTCTTCCGAAAACATCGACTTGTTCAACCATTTAGAGGGGTCATTGGAAAGCCCCCTACGATAATCCTGGTCTTGATATGCTCTCGTAAGACCTTCGGAATACTGATACTTTATCGGGGTGGAAACTATCAGGTCTTTACCGTTCATCTTTAAAGGAATATCCTTTTCCATTCGAAACTCTAATTCCTTTAAATACAGAACAGGATCTGTCTTATGCCACTTACCGGCATACTCATAACTTGTTTCAAAATGAAGATGGGGACCAGTAGATTTTCCTGTGTTGCCAGACACACCTATCTGGTCGCCGGCATTGACCTTCTGTCCAACTTGAACATTGATTTTGTCCAAGTGCATATAGGTGTTGCGCCATTTGGTACCGTCTCTGTCATATTCTACAACTATCATATTGCCTGCATTGCCATTATTGGGTGCAACACGGACAATCGTACCGTTGTCTTCTGTAGCAAAGACTGGCAGCTTCTGTCCCTTTGTAGATATGTCTATACCTCCATGGGAGTGGTTTCCACGATTTTTACCGAAATACCCACCAGAAGGAACGGAAAGATTGGTGAAGTCTATCGGAAGACACCACCTCTGTCCTTCCAATCGGGTCAGAAGACGAAGATTGACATCTTTTTTATCTGACTGCTCTGATGAGAGGACATTGTTGGTCCGGGTTGCTCCACCCTTTAGCATATAACCAATTTCCACTCCTTGTTCCTTGGCACGGCTGATGGCCATCTGGTCATATTTAGTTAAATTATAATAGTTTATATCGGCTGCCAATTTGCTACCATAGTAGGGGTCAGAAGCATAACCTCCTTTTTTCAAAGCAACAAGCCAATGGTTTGGGTCGATGCTTCTTCCTTGGGGAAGGAATTTGGCATATCGATTCAATAAAACCCTGCTATGATCCTCGACACTGTCCATGACGGAAGAATATACACGAAACTTGTCAGTCGGAGTGTCATCATGACGAATAACATAGTCGCCCTGCCACCCCGAACCTACCTTGATGCCAAAATAGTTGTTTCCTTCTCGTGCTAAGGAACTTGTCCCTTGCCCACTCTCTAAACTCATTTGAGCAAGAGTAACAGAAGCAGGAATACCGTATTTGACAAATTGGTCTATTGCAATATCAGCATTTTTCTCAAAAAATGTTTCTTTTAACTTTGACATATTTATCTACTTAAACCTTTACGTCTGCTTTCATCAACTGATAAAGATTCAGATTCGCTTGCAGAATCATTATGACCGAAATTAAGAACTACATTTTCCTTAATGGTGTCATCAACATTCAATTCACCATAACCAGATACTCGAGCATTCCCTGCAATTTGGGTATAGCCATGAATTTCAGTATCACCAGATACTTGCGCATTATCCCTAACCTTGGCATTACCAGCAACATGGGCTTTGTCATATATCCAGGCATCACCATCGTGGGAAAGATTGTCCTCACTCTCCACATAACCACCTTTGTCGCCAGCTTTCACATCAGAGAAATCTTTCAGGGCGATAATACGGTAAAGGGTATGGCCATAGAAGTCTATACGGTCCGTCTCATCAAGACGATACTTCTTGGCCTGGGTGTTATCCATATTTTCTGTCTCCGCAACTTGTTCTTCTTTTTTTTCAACTTCTTGACTTTGCAGTATCTTTGGTGCGAAACTCACTGCTGCAACAGCTCTCTTGTATGCTGGCATATCATCGGATAACCACATCTTATGCCATTGTTCATTTGTTACTGGAGCCTTCTCGAATTTATTATTGATAGTGGCCATTACATACTTGTTGCCATTTTCGTCTTTGGAAATGGTAGGTCGTACTATTTTGGTTATATCAATATTTTCTGGAACTTTTGGCATAATCAAATCATGCTTTATTTCTGGCTTCTCGGTGGCTATATTGTAATAGTATTTCGCCATATCACTTAAAGCCTTTTGAGCTGACGGAACGTTGTTGTTGGCTTCCTTTCTCAAAGCAAAATACTTCTGTCGTTGCTCTGCAACCATTTCCACAGCAAAAGAAGGCTCACCTTGGGGTTTTATAAAGAGTTCATAATGACCCTTTTCATTTTTCAAGTGAGTGAACTTCTCAATGACGACCTCTTTACTTTCTTTGATTTTACTTTGTACTTCCAAAGGACGACGTTCCACAAATTCATACTGCTTCAAACGACCTAAAGACACTTCCTTGTCTCTGAAATAACTGTCTTTCTGCTTCAATGCAAAATCACCGCCTGAATTGAAGAAATTCACGTCTTTCACACCTTCCTTGCGTAAGGCAGTGGCAATACGGTCTTTACGAATACCAGAAATTTCCTTGCCCATTTCAAGAGAAGCTCCTTTGGGGAGGATAACATCTGCAATGCCATTCTTGACATCTTTGACAATCACCACCTCCTTGGATTTCTCATTAGGGAAGTTCGACAACATTTCCGTTACTCCATATTCCTTTGGTGTCAGCATTTCCTGTTTCATTGGCAATCTGTTGCGGATTGCCTCGTAGTTTAACGTTACACCTCGCAAGTTCTTGTCAATGACTTCAACGGCATTGTTCACATCTCTCTCAATAATGGCTTCCAGCTTTTTAGGGCTTTCATACAATTCACGTTCCCAGTATGGTATCAATGAACGGTTCTCTTTTGAAATGGTAGCAGGAAGTCCTTGACGTGTCATTAGGACACCAGCAGCCAATTCCTGCACCAATTTCTCGTATTTCAATTCGTCTTGTGGCAATAAGCCATAACGCCCCATACGGTCTAACCGTTTCTCGCTACCTGTCATAGCAACAAGATTACGGTATATCTCATTGGCTTTTTCAAGTGCATCGGTACGACGGCTTGCTACATCGGATCTCTTAAAATCGCTGACGGTCAATTTATTGTCAGCCTCGTTATAGAAATCATCTTGCAACACGTTTACACGCTCAAACTTCACACCCATAGCCTTGGCAGTTTCACTGGCCATTTCTATGGCTTTATTTATCACTTTATCAGGATTTGGCAATGACTTTATGAGTTCAGGAGCATCAATACGCTCTATCAATGACACACGGCGGTCGTCATTCAAAGACACGTTCATCGCTTTCTCCAACATACTGTCGGGAAACTTCACGTGGTTTACTTCCTTCTTTCCAACTGAAACCTTATCTATAGGAATCAATAGCTGCTTTGCCAGGAAGTTGGCAGACTGGCCGTATGCCTCTATCGTATTATCCTCCTTGGAGAACATATTGATGGTTTTGGCAAAACGCTTGTTAAATTCCTTTTCGAGCATTATCGGATTATGAGAAAAATCATCAGGCAGGATTTCGCGCTGCTCACCTCTTGACTTCAACAATTCTATATAACCATCGTGGTTCTTAGCCTGCATCAGGGTCTGGTCTATGTTGAAAATATTACGCTGGGTGCGAATACCGTGAATGGTATAATCCTTTTTAGTATCATCGGAAAGCTCGTTGTATTCGTTCTTTGTGATGACTTCTTTCGTCGCACTATGTTGATATTTCCAATCCACCCAATTGAAAGGCAAGGCTTTCTCGCCTTTATTCATCGGCATGCCTGCCTTTATAGCAGAATCACCATAGGTGTAAATATTGCTCTTGTAACCATTCTTGTCAGAGTGTAGGCTCATCATAAGATGATTGTAAGGTGTGATTGGACTCTTTAAATTGATAAATTCTGCAGAACTCTTACCTGCCTTGTTCAGCCACACTCCCTTGTTAGCCTTGGCAGCTTCCAAAGCTGCCAAAAGCAAAGTCGAGCTGATAGCGAACTTCACAATGGCAACATCTGTCTTATCATTCTCTCGACGCTCCTTTTCGGAACGACGGCCAGCTTCCGCTGTCTCAATGGCTTTCTGCTTGCGTTCTCTGGCAAGACGCTCATTGTTTTCCTTTGCTTTTGCTTCTTCGGCTGCAACAACAGCTGCTTCTCTTTGTGCTGTTTCCGCCTTACGTTTTTTTTCTACATCTTTCATAGCTTCACCTACTGCTTCGTCCATAGTTATATTTCCTTCTTCTATTAAGTTTCTTACAGCTCCTGCCACATTGGTACTTAAATCACCGTCTTCTGGAATAGAAGTCTTCAATACTTTAGACCGCTCTTCTTCCTTCTGCTCCGAAGAAGATTGTTCAACGTTCGGTATATTGTGAACCGAATTACTGTCTTGATTGCGTAATCGATTAGACTGTTTGCTTTCATATAATGAATTTATATTAATTAGATAATCTATTTTCTCATTGCCTTCATGGGTACCGACATAGATTCTTGCGTTACCTTCGGCAGATACGTTACCTTTGAGAATCGCATCATAGCCAACTACCGAATTGTCTTTAACCCTTGCATTACCACTGACTTTGGCACTGGCAAAAACATTGGCATAATCAGAAATCTCAGCATCGCCAAAAACCCTTGCGTCGCCAAAGACACCAGCAAAGTTCTTGACGATTGCATTGTCATAAATCTTGGCATCACCGTGAATCTCGGCATTGTCTCTAACTTGGGCGTTGTCAAAGAGCCTTACTCTGTCTGTTACTATGGCATTGCCACTAACTTGAGAGTAGTTGTAAATATGGACACCTTTATTGATCAAGGCAGAATCCAAAACGCTGGCGGACCCTGATATACGTACAAAGTCTTCCACACGTGCCCTGTCCCCAACCTTAGCATTACCATAAACTTGAGAGAAACCTGACACCTTGGCATCACCGAAAAGAAAGGCTTTGTCCCAGACTATGGCATTGTCATACACCCATGAATTGCCGTCCTGGGAAAGATTGTCCTCACTCTCAACATAACCGCCTTTGTCGCCAGCTTTCACATCGGCAAAATCCTTCAGGGCGACAATACGGTAAAAAGTACGGCCATACTCAATTTTTCTATCCGTCTCGTCAAGACGAAACTTCTTGTTGTCTTGGATAGATTCTATTTCTTCTTCTGTGGCAGATTCTTTAAAGTGTAAATGCTCAACCGGTGCCTCCTGATGTGCTTCCGATGTTTGTTTCTTTTCTTCGGAGAGTTCGGCTATCTTCTTGCGCTGCTCTTCCATCTTGTTCAATATCATTTCAGAGGCAGCATTTACATTCCGCATCGAACTTACAATTTCCTGTGGGTCGTTCCGCAAAGCTCGCAACCAACCTTTCAGGTAGGCTGCATTATTCTGCAGGATTTTCTTATCAAAGCCCAGTCGCTGACAGATGAAAGCAGAGGTAAGTTCTGCCACCAATTCTTCTTTCGCATAATCCTTGGTAGACTTGCCACCTTTCATTTCGCGGTTCAAACGGTTTTCAGCACCAGTAGAATGAGCCATTTCGTGGATTAAGGTCGAATAATACTCCTGACCTTCCACGAAAGGATTCACACCTTTCCTGAACTGATGTTTTGCAGGTACGATGATGTAATCTCCTGAAACGCTATAATATGCACGATTGCTTTCCCCTACCTTATTGAACTTGCACTCCCATTCGTCCTTTTCCACCATTCTGTCCAACTCGGCGTTCTTGTACATGCCTTCGGTGTCTTTTTCCGTTGGTATGTATGGCTGGAAGCGTGATACTATCGCATCATACTTTTCTTTGTTGGCGGTTATCAAATCGGTCTGTGAAATATTGAAGACTGTAAAAGAAGTAGGAGTGCCGTATTTCATTATAACATTCTCCTTTTCCGTTTCCGACATCTTCTCATAATCGGAAGGAGAAACCCTTGTGGATTTTTCTTTATCCCAGTAATAAGGATTGGCTTTCATCAAAGGTATGCCCTTTGAATTTGGTAATATTTGAACACCCAACTCTTTCGCTTGGTTGAAAGTCATAAAGACTGGCACCTCGTACCTATTGGCAATTTGAGAAAGCATAAGTGCGAAAGTATTGATTCCTGTGTACTTCCTTTCCTTGATGCTCTCTGGAGCAGTATTTATGATATGCTTCCCCTTCTCCCAGCCTTGTTCCCAATCTTCATTTGTAATCTGGTCTATCAAGGAAAGTATCTTATCAGTAAATTTCTGATAAGTTGGATTTTCCTTTCTATTATTCGTTGCATCGTTTGCCATAATCTTAGTATCTAAATATATGCACAAAGTAAACTATTATGATTCATATAGTATACACCGAAATCAACCTACATTTTATATTAACAATTTAAAAAGTTTTTCCGTGCAATTTAATTTATTTCTTATTTCTAAAATGTTAAAAAACAGCTTTTCACGATTGTTTGCAATCATAACATAAAACGTATATCAACACAATAGTCGCTTGTGTATGACAGTGTTATGTGTTTCAGATAAAGTGTATTGATATAATGATATACTGTATGTCATTATATCAATATAGCATTATATCATTATAACAATGGTATAATGATATAATTATCTCGTTGAACAAGGTACAATTGTTATTATTTTATTTTGTATATCCAAAGAAAATGTGTATCTTTGCAATATAATGGCAGCAAATTGGTGAAGTGAAGACTGCTTTGATGCAAGGAGAAGAAATCTGATATATGGCTATGAACAAATACATAATACAGCCAAGTAATACTCAACCTAACGGCTGGGTATTGACAGATACGGAATATGGTATAGTCATTGTCTTTGAAGACGGAAAGTTTAATGAGACGCAAAAACCTACCATACTCGAAAATATGCCTGAATTATCTCCAAATGAATTGGCAAGGATAATTGGCGAATTAGGATTGTGGGGTGTGAAGTATCACAGTTCTAAATTATTTGATGATACTTATGGCATTGAATGTAGCGAAGATGATAAAAAGCATTATCTATACAGGAGAGAGGAGCCAAAGTGGAGAATGGAAGTGAAAGAAGGTGTCAATATCATAGAGTTGGCTGCATCTTTAACAGATGCAGCGGATTTCTTGATAAAAAAAATAAAGAATGAGAGAAACGGCGGATAGCAAAAAGAAAGAGGTCATAAAGCTTTATCTTGAAGGTGAGAACACCATAAAGGATATTATGCGGAAGGCAGGCGTAAAGTCTGCTCATACGATATACAAGATTTTAGATGATGCCAAGGTACCTCGTCTGAAGGTAAGGAAGCCTGTAAGACTGATTACCATCAGTATTGATGCCAAACTTGATGGCTTTCTGAAAAAGGAGCAACCCAAGAATATTTCAAAATGGGTCTGTGATATGGCAAAAAGAGGGTATATTTACTTCTTATCACAAAAATAAATGCAATTATCATTATTTTATTTTGTTTATTCAAAAAAAAGATATATTTTTGCAATGTGATAAAAGAGCAAAGATAAAAAACTTAAACATAGGCAACTTCATGATATGGAGGTAGCCTTAAAGAGATAGATAATTAATTTAATAACTTAAAAAAATTTACTATATGGATCTTTTTTTCGCAGGGGTAATTGTTGCATCAACAATCCTAAGCAATATGGATAACAGAGGTGGTGGCAAGAAGAGAAAGAAGCGTAAGCGTGGTGATAGCAATTACAAGGACGCTTATGGCTGGTCGCACGACCATCATAAAAAGCTATTTTAGCAAACAGGAATGTTCTCTCAATGAGAATATTCCTTTTTTATGCAAAAAAAGAGGCAGTCATAAGACTGTCTCTCAAATATATGGTGAAAAATACACGAGTACTACAACTCGGTTTGCTCAACAACTTCAAACATTCTATGACCTGCCAAAGTTGGACTTGCATTGACGGCGTCAGTATAATCCTTAATTGTCTCTGCTGGTTCCAATAGAATCTTACATTTTTCAACTTCACGAGCCAACTCTTCCCTCGTTATCTTCTTCCGATAAGTATTTAGTAAAGTTTCATTAGTCATACATTCCCAACCTTTCAACGAGAGGTAATTTTTAGCAGCGATGCCACTATTGAACAATACAGCTTTGCCATTTTCTGTAACAAGAGCAAACTTGCTATAAGCAACAACTCTAAAAATAGGGGCATAGGATTGACTGAGAGTTTTTATCTTAACGGAAGGGTATGAAAAAGCTGAATATATATAATATCCATCATCTGTCTTCTTTATTTGTGCAGATACAGACAATGTAAGCATCGTTACCACAAGAGCAAGTAATATTCTTTTCATAATAATATATGTATTAGTTAATGATATGCAAAGATAATGAATATGTTAAAACATAGCAAGTGTTTATCACTTTTTAACTTTGCAAAAAGTAAAAATCCCTCTCGACACACACGAGGTGGTCAAGAGGGAATACAAGTAATATATGATTGATAAACTAACTACCGGAGACCGATAGTAGTTTGCTGTCCGGCTTCCAGCTTGCTTATCTGACTTTCGTAACCAGAAGAAACAGTATTGTTGGAAGCATCGTATTTTTGTAGCACGGCATTCGCCAATGTGTTAAGGGGAACCGCCCCCTTCTCATAAGCATCTACCGCTGTATTGGAAATTCTTATCACCATAGGCTTGCCATCGATTGAAGCAACAAGGGTGTTCCCTTTCATTACCGGTTGGACAATTCTGGGATTCAACAATTCATCACCATATTGTTTATATACTCGTTGGGTGGTCTTACCTGCTGAACCGTCAAGGTTGCCCAACACCTCCTTGCTGGAGTTCTTCAATAAAGCAGAACCTCCATAGGCCAGCAAGAAAAGACGTGCCAAAGGGCTGCCATTGAAGAACATTCCACCAAAAATTGAGGCAAGAGGAAGAAGGTTGTCTTCCAGCTTGAAGTTGGGGGTTTTCCCTGTGAACATACCTATCAGCATATCGGGCAACATCGCAATGACATACCCCATATTCCTACGCATATCGCTCATTTCTCTCATTCCCATATTGTCAATGGCAGAAGACCAACCCTGCATATTAGAAGGAATCTGTCCTTCTGCAACGTTATTTCGGTCGTGAGGGTGTCCTTGCTGCTGTGGCGAAGCAGAGATCTGTTGTCCACGAGGATTCTGTTCTTTCCACTGTTGGACTATTTTATCGCTGGCAACAACTTTACTGTTGTTCTTTACCTCGTTGCCTGATGACGAAACTCTGGACTTCTCTTCTTTCTTGTGATTTTCTTTCGGCATAGTGATACCAGCTGTCTTTTGTATGTCATTTTTGAAGGCTGTCTTTACGGAAACAGTGGATTTCCCCTGCCGATGGTCCAAGGAATCAGCAGTCCGTGCATAGTCGTAGGCTCGTTGCGCCACTTGTTGGAGCGTAAAAGTCTTGCCATTTATCTTGTAGGTGTCAAGATGCTCGTTTGACATCTTCTTTGCAGTCTTCAAGAAATAGTCAGAAAGAATCTTGCATTCACTTGAGGATTTCTGGAACATCCAACGAGGAACGGCTCTCTGGGTGTCTACCCTTACGTGGAATTTGGAAAGGTCAGAGTATGTATTCTTCAAAAGAACACTGCTATTCGTCTTCCCTACCCTTGAAGACTGCCTGTCCACTTCGACGGCAGCCCGTGCATAGTCGTAGGCTCGTTGCGCCACATAACTGAAAGTAACCCTCCTACCATTCAGAACCTTTTCAGACAATTTTTTGTCTGACATATCTTTCATCTGGGCATAGAATGTAGCTGCCAATGAACGGTTTGCCTTTGAAGTGTTATACAGCATGAATTTAGGAATACTGGTATCTCTCTTTATCGGCAACATCTTGCTCTGAATGCTAAATGCTATCGTATTGAAAACTTTCGTACTACTGCCACGTGCCGGGTCCAATACTGAACGGTAAGTTCTTAACACTGACGAGACCTGGGGAGTAGACCTGCCTTTTATCTTGTTACGAAGCTCGCCGTTGATAATCACCATATTCTCGGTAGCATGATTGTTATACTTCCTGCTGTCGTCGTTGATGGCTGGAAACACCTTGGCATTGCCAAAGACAAGACTGCTGTAATTGGAAATGTTGTCGATGTAACCATCGCCACCCATAAACTTACTCACACCATATTCTATTCCTTTCCCAGCTATTTCATAACCAGCTATTTTCTTTGCTGCAGCCTTCACTCCACCACCGAAAACACCTGTTACTGGAGCTTCCAACAGATAACCTCCAAGAAAAGCTGCTGTCTTCGCAGCAGGAGAGGCATTGTAGTCGTTCAGCGCGCGGTCATAGACCTCGTCAGAAACAGGAGTAGGTTTCATCTTGCCATTATACACAGCAATGGCTTTGCCTAAAGAAGCCAGACTGAAAGAGATGGTATTGTCAAAACTTTTTCTAAGAATATACTCTATATCGTTCTTTGGCATATTCCTTCTGACAAGTTGCTGTACCAACAACTCCTGCAGCTTCAATCCAACGTAATGGCTCGCTATTTCTTCATCTTTGCCAAATTGCTTCTTTACCCTTGCAGTAGCTTCCTTGTAACGTTTCTCACCCAAGCCTGCATGGAGAAGGGCATCATAATAGGCGGTGAGACGTCCAAAGTCCGCATTGATGTTCTTATCCCTATAAATTTTCTTCAACGCCCTGTCAAGAACAGCATCATAGCCAGCTTCTGCCATCTTCCTGTTGGCAATGCTCTGGGCATTGACTTCCACACTCAAATCACCTCCTATAAAAATACGTGATAACGTAGTTTCGGCACTGTTCCTCTTCGCCTCCTTATACGCTTCTTTCACTATCTTGGTATTGTACTCCTTAATCAGCTTTATCTCACGTTCCAAAATAGGCGCAATGTGCTTGGCGTAATACTGATTGGTTACGCTTTCTAATTGCACTAAATTTTTATATGGAGTTGCCATAATCAATAGTTATTGTTGATAAACGTTTGACGTGTCTGTTGTATTGCCTTGTTGTAGGCATTCATCTGCTTTGCGAAAAAGCGAGACAACCAATCATTCAGCGAGATTTCGCCATTAATGAACTTAATAGCCTGCTCTTTCTGTATCTGCACATCATCTTCCCCTTGCGGATTGTTGTTGAACCAGGCCTTGGTCCAACAAAGTTCTCCTGGAGCATCGAAATAGACACTTGCCTCACGCTTTATATCGTAAGATTCAAAATCCACCTGTATTTCAGCAAGCGGGTCCAGCATCATGCCGTTGGCAGCTGCTTCCTGAGAAAGTTTTTTTTTTGCTGCTCAGACCACGACAATGGAAACACACCATGACGGCTGGCAAGATAAGCAAGGAAGTCACCCAGCAGAATATCCTGAACTTTTCCTGCCAAAGGTGCGCTGCGCTTTGAAAGTCCCAACGGATTTCCTACCGTAGGCATACTCTCATAGAAATAGTTGTGGTCGGCTGCCTGTGTCAATATGTTGCGCAAGGTTGTTTCCGTCTTCTGTGCCATCTGATAGCTGCCATTGGTAAGCTCATTCATATATGACGGGAACCATCGCAACATCAACAGCAGGATTTCATCTTTACAGTCATCATACGAAGTCTTTATGTCTCCCCCCAGTTCATCAATGATAGGAGTAGAATCTATTCCCATGGCTGCCAGCTGCTGTATGTTTGCCCAGACCATGGCAATGAAGTTCTCGGGGTTCATTTCCTCGTCATCGAAGATTACACCAAGATGCAGGTATTCACCAGACTTGGCTATAATCTTACCAGCCTTCACAGTTTCACCATAAGGGACATACGATGCGGAAATATTCTTGTATGTAACATCATACTTCCCATAGCGAACCACGATGTATTTCTTATGGTCAGCATCTTCGCCCACTCCTATCACCATTCCTGTCGCCATGGCATAAAGTGGCTTTTCCTTTACGGCAAAGTCCACACCATGGTGAAAGAACTTGATACCTTTCGTAGGGTGCATCTGTTCACCATAAGGAAGAATGATTTTCACTTCTTCATTCTCTTCAACGGAAAAGGGCATCATATAGCCACTTGCTGATTCAAGAAATGCTTCCTTGTAATTCATTTTATCACTCATATTTACTTGTTGTTTGATTATCGAGAACGTTGTACTGTTACTGGCTCTTCACGGACACCGTCATTGAATGGAATGCTGCCATACAGCGGCTGTACCGATGGCGCAAGGGCAACTTGTTGAGGAGCCTGCCTGTTGTTGATTCTTGAAACAGCATGGGCACTTGCCCCCAACCCAAGCAGTTTTACAAGCATCTTTTGAGGGGAGAACAATGACCACGCACCAAAACCCAATTCTCCCAAATCCATCAGTGAAACATTGCGCCCCGTCATATTCTTTGCAATTTCCCTTGCCTTGCTCACGAATGCCTGTTCCTGTGTCGGAACAGAACTTTGCTGGTAGGCTGCACCATAAGGATAGTTGGGGGCGGTAGGGTCTGTATATATGCCATTGGTGTCTACAAGACCATTGCCTCGGAAATATTCGACACCTGACCTTACGGAATTCTTTGCCAGATTATAGCCATCGAGCAGCTCTCCACCAATGCCTCGTACACCTTCCTTGCCGGCACGATAAGCATCAACGCCTTCCTGCTCGATGTACCTGTATCGTTCTGTCATACCATCATAGGTACCGCGACCCAAGAAGGAATCAACGGCAAAGCCTACTATCGGCTCTTCACCAAAAATGGAAGATTTCAATATCCCAGCAGGCGTCTTTGAATGTTCTGGAGTGTTCTTATCGGTAAACAGCTCCACAGCCAAGTCCTGAACCTTGTTTCCTGTGAAGAACTTATAAGCCAAAGAAGAGTACATCAAGGCTGCCAAGGGGTGTTCGGCTCCCCAAGTGGCAACCTTTCCACCCCAACCTCCTATTCGCTCGATATTGTTCATCACGCCATTGCCATTAGTGAGACCCTTCACGGCAGCACTGTCAGCATTCTTGGTCCCTTTTCCAGCTTCCACGCTGACAACAGTACCTGTGGCATTGCCACCTGTAACACCCTGAATGCTTTCAGAGGCTGCCTTTTGCGTACCATGGGCCGTCTTTTGAGCAGAGCCTACCGCCTTGGTGGCAGCCTTGCTTCCTGCTTTGGCTTCCGCACCAGCCACCTTTGCTTCTTCGACAACGGTCTTTGCTGCACCCTTGGCACTCTTTCCTGCTTCCGCACCGACGGCTTTCGCTTCACCAGCAAAGGCCTTTCCTGCTTTCTGTGCACTCTTACCTGCTTCCGCAGCCACCGCCTTTGCCTCTCCAGCAGCGGTCTTTGCTGCTGTCTTGACTTCCTGACTGGCGAAGGCTTTCGCCGAAGTCTTCGTTTCTTCTGCAAAGGCTTTTCCTGCTGCCTTAGCTTCTTTGCTAAAGAAATTGGTAATACCTTTCATACCTTTGCTGAAACCATTGCTTACTGCTTTTGCTGCATTACTCCAAACTCCCATAATATGTAAATTTTAAAGTTCAACTTATTCTGTATAACTTACTCTCACTATCGCCCTCGCACGATGCGCCTGGTTCTTCGGCGTTGCCAAGATGCCACCATTGACAGAAGATATGAGCCAAGCATGCAATTCCTTGTTGCTCGCAACTTCGGTAGAGGTCCAATACCAGCAATCTCCTGATAGCTGCAAAGGCGTGCCTCCCAACTCTGCAATCACCTTGTTGATGACAGGTGCAGCATGGCACAAAAGGCGCATTTCCGCAACACTCGGAATATAATCACTCTGACCGTTTTCATGATAAGCCATCATCTTCATCGCCAAGGGACTTCCATGGTGGGTATTCTCATCATAGCTCTTGTACATTGCCATGGTATTCTCAAAGCCATCATACTTCGTCAATTCCCCACTGGTACCATTTGCCATACCGACGGAATCACAGAAGGCTTCATTCAACTCGTCGAGCATAACTGCCAATACAGGGTGGTCGGCAGTCTTTTGGGCAAAGACGACCCCTACTGGTTTTCCTGTTGGATTTGCACGATAGCTGTCATAGCTCACGCAGTCGTGGTTGTCCAACAGAAGATAGCCGACGCGAACCGTAGGGTCAGGCTTCCTGTAGTCTGAACAAGAAACCAACGAAAGGGTCAGTAGCAATGCTGCTAGCAGCAGCACGATGCTTTGTTGCTTTTCTTTTTTCGTTGCTATCATAACTCTTACTTTTCTAATGGTATCTTGATGCCGATGGCCACGCCAGTGCGGAACAAATCTTCCGACTTGGCTGTAATATCTTCTTTCACCAGGAAGTAGACACCCCAGTTGTCATACAATCTGAAGGTATGTTCATAGCCTATCGTGCCCCCACCGACAAAATGCTGCTTATCACTGCCTCCGAAAGCACCGATGCGCAAATTGCCGTGATGGTTGCGACCTCTGCTGACACAAGGCTTGTAGACGGTTCCAATCGTCCATATATTGTAGTTATGCCAGAACGACTCTCTCGTGATATACCCTGCAGTCTCGTCTTTGGCATATTTCAGATAGTAGTTCAATGAAAACTCCCATGCGTTATGGTAGCTGATCTCTTTCTCAAAGGCAATGGTTCCTTCCACTCCAGAGGGATAGGAAGCCCCCACTCCCACCATTATGCTGCTGCCGTGTCGCTGTGCCTTGATGGGAAGACAGCAGCAGATGAAGATTGCTAAGATGATTATCTCTATGAGAATCTTCTTGTTCGTCTGTAAAAAAACGTATATATCCATAGCTTCTATTTTAATAGTAAGGTATCAAAGGAATCAGCGTGCAGTATGTCCTGATAATCCACGTTGATGGAGATAGTACGACCGCTAATCTGCTTTTCGGAAAGTTCCAGGCTCAACACCTTGTCGTTTGGAAAGGTCATCTTCTTCAATACGACAACGTTGCGGTAGTTCTTCTTGAAGCTGACACTGCGGTCCAGCAGGAAAGCAGGCTTCAACTCTATGGTCTGGATATTGGTAGCCTTCTCCTGTTTCTTATCCTGCAGCTTTATACGCAGCTCGTCTATATCAAAAGGAAGATTTGTCTTGTTCTCGACAGAGAAGTCAATGAAGAAATATTCTCCTACGACATAGACATTGTTCAGGCGCATCGTGAGCTTGTACTGCTTGGTGAAAGTGCTGTGGTAGCGAGCAGGCAGATTCCAGACCTTCATAGCGTAGGCTGCCATATCGACGGTAGACATACTCACTTCGGGATTGTGGAAGGCATTACGCTCTACAAGCTCCACTTCCTTGTCAGAAACGGCTTCTTCCGGACGTGAAGTATATACCATGGCATACTGTACCCTGTAACGCTCGGTAATCACGGTGATGATACCCAGCATCTCACCGTCCCGATGGTTGCCACTCTTGGGCTTCACCCTGACAACATTGTCAAGGGGAGAATCGCCAGCAACCGAATCCGTAGACACATCAACGAGGGTGATGGGTTCCGAAGCGGTGATGATGGTGGAAATATTCTCATTCACCGTAAGCTGCTCCAGCTCCCTAAAGGTCTTTTGGGCAGCAACAGTGAGAATGCTGCAAAAGAGAAATGCAGCCAAGGCTATAAATTTCATTCTTAGAACTCTCATAGTCATATATTTTTACTTGTTTATTTCTTGTTTATTCTACTGCTTTGTTGTATCTGACTTTCGTCAATAAGATAGACGAGGGTTCCATACTTTATATGGACGACATTGCGACGGATAATCTTGCCAACACTGTTCATCACCCTTTGAGAGGCATTCTGTACGGTTTGGTTGGCCCAGCCCTTTATACCTGTGGTGTTGCCAACATTGTTGTCAATGATATTGGTACCGCCCTGGGTAGCTGATTCCATTATTTCCTTGGAAGCCTCCCTGAAAGAGCTGCGTGGAACATAGAGACCTGGCAAACCGTCGGTGTCATAGATAGACAGGCTGACGCTGAAAATGTTATCATTGGAGAAGATACTCTGTATGGTACCATGGACACGCTGTTGAGAGAAGCCCGACATCTGGACATACAGGTAGGTCCCCTTCCTGACGGTGGCATCGCCGACTTCTATGTCGTCCAGCAGACGGAGACGGACACGGCTGCCATCAACAGCCTTTACGTTCTCGTCCACAATGGCACGTATCAGCTTCGAGGGAGCATTACGACGTGAAATCGTGTTGAAATAGTCAGAAGATTCCTTGACCTTCTTCACTACCTGATTGGTCTTGTCGCCAACATTGCCTGCATTGCCGAAGTCCTGTGGTTCACCACTGCTGAAAGAAGTTCCTGCATTGGGTATCTTTATCTCGTTGCCGTTGCTGTCATATTGTGGAATACCATTGGAAGAACGCAAGTCCTTTGAAGGATTCGTGCTGTCATCGGTAGCAAAATCATAGTTGGCGGAAGTAGAAGGGTTGTAAGAAGAGCTGCCGTAGATGAAATCGTCCATTTCCTGCTGCTTGCGGGTACGGCGACGGTTTTCCATCTTCTTTATATCGCTCCTTCTCGGAGAAGATATATAGTCAGACGGCGTGTTGCGGTTCTCGATGACACGAGACTGCATGTTTCTCAATTCCTTTCCCTCACTACGCAAGTTCTCTTGCTGACGCACCAGGGCTGCTTCATTGCCGTTGTAACGACTTTCGTATTCCTGTTTCTTGTTCAGAGAATCTCTATCATTTTCAATACCATCAATAGCCGACAAATCGGTGATATTGCCGTACTGGTCTTGCATACTCGATATTTTATCGCCCAAGATGCTGTCCGTTGCTGTTTCCGGAAGATCTGACATAAGATAGTCATCTTTCTTTCCCAAGCTGTCATCGCTCTTGGAAGAACCCTGGAAGAGGTCTATTGTAAAATATCCCAAGAACAAGATGGGAAAGTACAATATTGCAGGCAACGCATATTTGGGTGCTTTAAAATTTATCTTCTTGAAATCCATAGCTTATCTTTTTTTCTGGTTCCGTTGTTCCTTCATTGCCTTGTCCACAAGTTCCACGGCCGTTGTCTTATGCGCCTTGCGGTTGCGGTAGGCTTTAGACACCGTGAGTATATTCAATAGGAATATGAAGATGACAAAACCGAAGGCAAGGAATAAGAACATCTTACGATTATTGTTAGCCCATAATTGAACCTTTTTCGCCAGCCAGTTCAAACCTGCCTTTTCGGCAAAGACCTCACCATAATGCTTTTCCTTCTCATAACGCTCCTTGTATTTAGCATCATTCTTGTCTGGCATAGGTTCTCCTTTGAGGATTCTTGAAAATCTCTTTGTATCTATCATAATGATTGAAGTTTAATAGTTAGATTTTTGTCTTTCTTCCAAATCGGCATTCTTCAAGGTACGCCAATTGGAAATCAAAAAGCCATAGGGATTGTTCTCGCTTCGCGGTACCCGGCGCAAATCGCCTGCAGTAACAAGCTGACGGTACAGAATCGAAGTGCGACGCTCTATGCGCTGCCTGCCGTAATAGACGAACTTCAATGCCTTCTCGTCTAACTGAATGCTGTCGCAGAAAATACTGCAGATAGTACTCGTTCCGACAAGGTTGCTGTAAAACCCTTTCTCCTTCAAGGAATTGTATTGGGCAAGACCAGTCTCGTCGATAAGGTACATCGCCTTCTTCATCGTATATTCTATGTACTTGTCATCAGGAGACAAGGTGAAGAACAGATGGTGGAAGGCTTCAATATCGGCTTTTGCTTCAATGGCATTGGTTACTTCCATATCGGTCTGATGGACGAGTACTGGCAGGTTGCCGTCCAGAACGTAGATGTTCTTGTACGCGTCGGCAACCTCGCCACGAGCGATGATAAAGCTGAAAATGCTCACGACAGCACTCGACACTATTGATACCGTACTTAAGATAGCAGCGAGCTTTATTTTATTTTCTAAATTCTTTAATACTGACATAACTGATATTTTTTATCTTCCCATACGAGGCATGATAGACAGGGCACTCGCTTTAACGGAAGATGCGACGCCTTCACCGAAGTTACGGGTAGAGAAAGCAGTATCGCCTTCCGGTATCATCCATGCTGCCAAGTCTGGAACAAGGTTCAGACACTTCAACGCAACCAAGGCTGCTGCCAAGAGGTAGCCACACGATATGAAAGCATGGTGGGCATAGGCAGAAATGGTGTCTTGGGAGGTTATCGCCGTGAGGTTCTCTATCTGCACGCTAAGGACGATGTCAAAGAGTAACAGTACGTAGAAACCTACAAAGAAAAGCATGGCACCATAGAAATGGACGGTCAGGTAACGGATAAGCCACTTTGCCCACGCCCCTTCCCATTTCGGAAGAACGGAGAACGCCCATTGGATAGGTCCGAATATCGTCAGCATACCCAAGAGGATTTGCTGGCAGAAGATGGTAGCCCACCAACCGACGCGGTAGATGACAAGGGAGAAGAACATAATAATCTTGTCAATGGCTATGGTGGTACCAGTGAACTCGGCAAGATAGTCGGCCTTAGCGACAGCACTGGCAGAGCTAATTTTGCTTTCGTCTGAAGCTGTGGCACCAGAAGTTCCTTCTTTTATTTCACTATTGATTGTTTCTGATGCTGGCTTTACCTTTGCTACCAACTCTTGGTATGCCTGGTCTCTTTTCTTCAAAAGCGGTGCAAGCTCATTATATTTCTGAGACACCTGCTGGGCTTCCGCTTCATAGAGGTCGTGGGTATAGCTTCCTATACAATTGGGAATATAAGCCAGGAAATCCAAGATACTGGCTTTGGAAGTATTGCCCGATGGGTACCAGAACATCAGGACAATGGCAATGCTAAGGACTTTCAGTATCTTGAAAACATCGATGGGTTCATGCTTTACCATCATCTTGTAAGCCATAGAGGCTGCCACGATGATGGAGAACAAAGCTCCCAGAGCCATTGCCATTTGCAGGATATACCAAAACGGACCCTGCTCTCCTGTAAAATCAGAATTACAAAGAAAGGCATTGGTGGAGAAGACTACATTGTCGATGTCCTCCTCAAAAAGGTCTACACCAAGGGTAGAACTCAAATCGGTTACTACGTTGGAAAGTCCCTGTGTGTAATCGTTCTTTCCACTTCCACTACCAGTACCACCGGTACCACCCCCTGGGGGAGGTGTGCCCTGTGCCATTGCTCCCAAAAAGAACAAGGGACAGAACAAAAACATCAATAGTTTAAATCTCAATTTTCTCATAATTAATCACTTATATTACTTGTTATTTTCTGTTCTTGCGAGTTGAAAAACCTCCAGCGGAAGCCGCCGACTTCCAACGCTCAAAAGCATCGTAGGCGATGCCTTGACGTTTCTTGACAGGACGGTACTCTTTCTTATCCTTGAAAAACTGCTCGGCAGTCTCTGACCCTGCCAATATGCGCAGATACTTCGTAAGTTCCACATTGTGCTTGACAATGTCATTGTAGATGGCAAGATATTCTCGCTTCCGGGCTCCTGCATCAAGATAGGCACTTTTCGTCTCCTTGATGGCCATGTCGAAGCAGTCATAGATGTTCTCCCATACCTTCTGGCTGTTATAGCTGCCTCCATACATCGTAATCTTGCTGATGTTACGCATGAAATTGGACTGGGCTTTCTCTATACGGCCTCCTTCCGAAGACCAAGCCAAATCTATTGCCTTGTCTGTACGGGAAGCGACATGCTGGGCTTCTGACTTGGCACGGCTGACAGCCAAGGTGTCAATGGTCTTGGCATCTGTCAGCTCCTTGTTGATGTCTCCGTCGAATTTCGCGCGGTAGGCTAACTTTCCACCAACATATTGCGGATTGTTGTTGGAGTAGGATTTATGGAAGGCATTGTAATACCAACGAGGGTTCAGACTACCGCCTCCTGTCTCCATGAAGATAAACTGCTGCATCACATTCTCATCGTGGAACTGGGCATTCGCACCCAATGTCATCAATGACAGTGCTGTCAGTAAAAGGTAACGGTGATACTTCTTCATTGCTGTTTCTTTTATATGTTTTGTCTATGTTCTTTTCTATCTCTAATTGCGGGGTTCCTGCTCACCACGCCCACGCCCCAGCAAGGAACCACCACCTAATGGTTCGTAGGTAACCTTGCGACGCTGACGGAAACGTTCCAAGGACTGACTGGCTTCTTTTCTCCAACGGCCATAGCTGCTTTCGCAGATTTGCCTGACCGTCTTGGAAGAGTAGAGCTGTTTGTTCCAAAACCCTAAACGAACGGACATATATGACCATGTCTTTGTATAGCTCGCAGAGACGATGTCATTAATCCTATCGAAGTTGTTATTGATGTCGTTCAGCACTTTCAGGAAATCAGTTGTCTTGCAATTCTGTTTCGCCAACACGTACTGGCTCAACTGACCGAAGGACTTCCACATGGACTTCACTTCTTCTTCCACCAAATTTACCATTTCCTTGCCGTGGTCATATATCTGCAAATCCTGGGGCTGTATGTCGCCACGTTTCAGACAAACTAAATAATATGACTTCAAAAGAGAAGAATAGCCTTCAAGGCTCTTCTTTATATTAGTATAGGTGTTGCCAGCCTTGAAAGACACGGAAACTCCTTTCAGCACAATATTGAGTATATCGAAATTTCGGTTGATGCGGTCAAGCTGCCTCTCTACCTTGTAACGGTCCTTTTCCCTTTCTGCCATAAGACTGTGCATCTTGCGGACAGAAAGCTCCAAGGCACAACGTATCTCCAGGCAGGTTTGGGAATAACGGTGATTGTCTATCATCGCTTCCAACGAAGTTGGGTCGTGGAGAACCTCGTCAGCCATACCCTTGAAAGGGTAGACTGACAAGATTGAGAAGAATAGGATTCTTGTTATAAGCTTCATTTATGACCTCCTTTGATGATTATGGTGCTTCCTTATTCTCGGCAGGTTTCCCTTTGCCAGATGGCTTGTGGATATTCTCCATTGCCTTACGGTTGCAGGCTTTCCAACGCTGCAGGGCTTGCTCGGCGAGCTTGCCTCTCTTTTCACGTGGCACGATGTCAAGTATCTTGTTCACGAAGAACTCCTTTATCGTCTCCCGTGAATCCAGATAGTGGTTGATGCCAACCAAACCAGCATAGATGCTCGTAAGCTCTCCTTCTATCTTTCGTGCCAAATCTATACGGTCGCAGCTCCATAGAAAATGAATGCCTTTATCATTTAGCGAATCGGTGGGAATACTCTCGTCCGTATGGTTGTAACGCATCTTGACAATACAGTCAGGATAGTCCTTCTGCAACTCTTCCAACCTCTTGTTGGCTTTTTCAGCACGCTTTTCAGGGCTGTCATTGATGTTCAGCTGCATGTTTTCTATGAAATTGCTTGAAGGACTTTCTGTCTTTACCTCGAAGTCCACGGATAATATCGCCCGGTGATAACGGACAATAAACCACTTTTCAGGAGCCTTCATCCTCAGTTTAGCAACATAGGTTACCTTGCATCTTACACGGTCGCTGTAACCGGTACGTGTGAAGACATACTGGTTGGCACTGGTAGTCCAATTCCCATTGTCATTCCACCGTATCAGGAATCTGCTGGTAGCTTCCGCCATATTGTCGGCAATACGATAGCGACCGTCCAGTTCGTCGTCAAGGTCTTCGTAATATGCCCTCTGGGCATTCAGGTAAGGCTGCAGCTCACTCTCCAACTTGCGGAGCTGGCTTTCCTTCTGTTCAAGTTCCTTGGTAAGGCTTGCATACTTCTTTTTAAGCTCGGCTACCTTGGCATCGTTATGCGCCAGCTTGAACTGGTTTATCTGATTGAGAACCTCATTGCGTGTCTTGTCCAACTGGCTAATTTCCTTATAAAGCTGCTCGATGGCTTGCTTCCGCTGCTTTATCTCGTCTTCTATCTTCTTGATTTCGTTGCCATTGAGTTTTTCATTATAGCCCATGGCAAGTTCCATACATTTTTTGCTGAGTGAAGTGCCGATGAAGGCATTTTCCTTCCATGAGAAACTTCCGCTGCCGATAGGCTGGCCGTTGCTGCAGTCTACATAGTAGTCCACAGAAGCCACGCCTTTCATTTTCTCGCTGTCTGCCTCAGAATAATATTTAGGCTCATCACTGTACAGCTTGTACTCCACACCTTCAGTGCCTCCCTGATAATATCTAAGGCGCATGTTCATTCGCTCCTTAAAATCCGCGAGGTCCATGGTCTTGGAATCAAAGGTTTCTTCATAGACGACGGTCTTTGTCTCCCAATCATCGACTACATCAATATGATAGGCGAAGAAGTCGGTACGATAATAGCTGCCATGTCCACCAGAACGATAACTCCTGTAATGGTTCCGAAGAATATAGCTGATTCTGGCAGTATGACCTTCATTGGAACGGTTGTAGTCCTCAATCCTCGAATTGTTCCAGCCAGCAAAGCCTTCCGACTTGGCACGAACTTGGGCTGCTTCCGAAGTCGTCAGTCTGTGAGGGTGATTGATGGCAGCACTTTTGGTACTGTATTTATCACTAACAAAAGGCTGCCATTCCGACCAAGCACCATTGTCCTGATGTTTCGTCCAAGAATCCTCATAATACGGCTCGTAGTTGCAAAGGACATCGTGTCCTCTTTTTATTCCAGCAATATACCAGCGTTGCTTGTAGTACTCGCCGTGGTTTTCCTGAATAGTTTCTATTATATAATCATTTATATTATAATTGCTGATGTCAAAAAGGTTCCTTAACCCTTCAACACTCTTCGTCTTGATGATGGCCATTACCCTATCCTTGATGTTGCCAATATCATTCACTCTCTCATAAGCGTCCTTGAATCCATTGTAAAGCATTATGATTTCTTCGGGACTGCAATGGAAGGCTGTCCCTATCTGCTTGATTTTTTCAGCATTTGCAATGTCTTCATTGGTAACACCTGCAGAAGATGCAATGTCTCCCAACATTCCATTCAGGACTTCTTTGCCTGCCTGGGCAAGCATAGCAGGAATATTGCTGATGTCATACTTCATCTTATCAATGGTTCCCTTGAAATTGAAATCGGAAACTTTTTCCAACGCTGTCCGGAAATCCACACCGTTCAGGTTGGCAAGGTCGCAGAGCTTCTGCAAGGAGCCATTCACGACAAGAAACTTCACATCTGAAAAAGACAACTTTCCATTGGTGCATACAAACTCGAACTGCTTGCAAAGGCTTTCCACATTACTGGTAGTCTTGTACAGATAAGGACCCCAACGCAGGAAGTTCTCGGGGTACTTGATGAATTTCTGACCTACGGACAGAAACATGGGCATGATATGCTTCTGCACGAGGTTGCGAATACGTGTATAATACTTGTTTTCTTCCTGTATCTCGAAAAGACCTGCACTACGCATGGCGTGATAGGTGTTGCGCTTGGAATATAGTATTCCGGCAGTGGCAACCGTGGTGCGCGAATAGTGCGCAGCCATAGAATCCAAAGCTGCCAAGGTCTGTCTCTCGGCAGCTATCGCCGTAACATAAGATGCCGACATCGCAGCGACAGTAGTCTTGTCTAAATTGACACTGTGCCAGATGCCTGCCTTCAATATGGCAGAATCCATGATAAGGAAAAGCAAAAACAATATCTTACGCATATTATTATCTTCTTACTCTTTCAGATTTCAAATTAAGTACCTTACCCTCACGCAGTACCATTCGAGCGAAGTCCAGAGGCTTTTTCTTGCCTGAAAGCTCCCAGTCCCGAACATAGGCTTCTATTGCCTGCTGATGGTCGCAATTCAACTGTTTCCTATATAGCTTCAAAGCCGTCTTCTCGATTTTCTCGGTGGTATAGGTCATATAGCATTCCTTGGGTTCTTCAACACCATAGACCTCACTTTCCAAACCTCGCTTGATGAATACCTCCTTGAAAGGAGAACGGCCTTCCTTGTTTTCCAAACGGTTGATGGTGAATATCTTTCTGCAGTCTATGTCAGAAAGAGACAACGTACTCTTTATATCATCAAACTTGTCCTTGAATTTGCTTTGGTCCAAGAGCATAAAGACACCGGAGTTGCTGATGATGGCATCTTTTACTATTTCAGAACTGGTGATGTCCTGTATTTCCTGTGTTACCACTCCTACCATCGCCCAGTGCTTGCGTGCCGTCTTGAAAAGGTATTTGATATAGTCAGCCATCGTAGGCGTGGCAATGGCTTTCCACGCTTCTTCTATGACAAGACATTTCCTACCGGGCTTCAAGCGCATTTTCTGGGTAAATACGTCCATGATGATAAGGGTGATGATGGGAGCCAAGGTGGCACTGTCCTTTATCTTGTCAATCTCAAAGACGATGAACTTCTTCTCAAAAAGAGTGGTGTCCGTATCATTATTGAGGATATTCTCAAACTCGCCATTCTTGTAGAAAGGTTTCAAGATGGCTGCAAAATCAGAAGTAATAAACGAAATATTCTGCTCGGCGAGGATTTGAGGAATACGCTCTATGGCAAACTCGTAGTAGCTGTTGAATTTCAATTCCTTCACCTTCAACTTCTTCTTCTGACGCTCCATATATTCCAATTGGCGTTCTACCCTTGCAAGGTAGTTTTTTTCGATGATTTCAGGGGTCAGGCGAATAAGGTGGTTTCTCGCTCTCTCCTTCTCTCCTTCCGTGCTGGCATTGTCATTGACGACAGCCGTTAGTTTTTCTCTTAAACGTTCATCACGTTCACTGACTTTCTCGGCAGCTTTTTTCAATTCATCTTCATTTTCAGAAAAAAGGTCTTCCTGCTCTTGCTGGTATTTATTATAGACACCTTTTACCTTGTCATTTGAAATGATGTTGTCGCGCACCTTTTTACGTTGTTCATCACTGTAACCATTGAAAGGATTAAAATAGGTATCGAAATATTCACGAATAGTGGTATTGATGATGGTTTCTTCAAGTTTATCAGGTTTTTTCTGACCCATGAAGATAAGGAATATGAGGTTCTTTAGAAATTCTCTCTTTTCCTCAAAATTCTCTTCGTATTCCTCCTTGGTTATCTTGAAGGGATTCATTGAGATAGGATTTTCCTTGGAATAGGTGATATAGGTACCGCCAAAGTAATTGCAAAGACCCTCGTAGCTGTCGCCAGTATCGACAAGAACAACATCGGTGTCTTGCTCATAAAGCTGACGTACCACCGTATTCATAAAATACGACTTGCCAGAACCTGATGGTCCCAAGACGAAGAAGTTGGCATTGTCGGTATATTTTACCTCACCTTCCTTGCCTGTTATGTCAATGGCCATCGGAACACCTTGCCTGTCGGTGTAATAACACTTCAAAGGGGTGTCCTCACCTTTTGGCTGATATTCCTTGTAGGTTAAGCACAAAGGAACATCAGACAGCGTAAGGTAACGGTCATATTCTTCGTTCAATTCAAAACAGTTGCCTGGAAAACTCGCAACAAAGAGTTCCAACTGGTTGAAGGAACGCTTTGATATGTTCATACCATAGCGAACCAACAGGTTTTCAAGAGCATTTGTAACTTTCTGCTGGTCAGTCTCAGCCTTGGTCTTGACGATAAGATTGTTATGGGCATAAACAAGCTGCTTTCCATCACGGGCAACTATATCCAAGACTTTCTTTATATCTTCGGTGGCAATCTCATTGCCTGGATTGGGAATTGAAGCATGGCGATGCTTCTTCTTCTCCAATTTCAATATCTCACGTTTTTGGTTGGGAATAAAAATCATCTGGTTGTAGACAAGGGTCTCCACATCGGGAAGACTGTCCAAACCTGACAATAAATCTTGGGGAACTTTTGTATTGTTGATGACAACATCGGCATAAGGCTTGATTGTACCAGGCAAGGTAACGTCATCTACATCGAGAAGACTGTATATCTTGATGTTGCTATCGCCCATGCTGATATTGTTCTCATCGACCATGAAATTGTTCATGGAAACAACATCATTCTTGAAATCAACGGCAAAAAAACGGTCAGCATATTCCTGACACTCTTTTGCAGAAAGAAAATCACAAGTGATATTCTCTGATGAAAGACGGTCATAAACCTTTGTTGTTTTTACAAGGAAATCCTTGTACTTGGCAGGGTCATAACCCTTGAAGCCAGACTTGCGACCTCTCCTTGTTATGATGAAGTAGCTTTCCAAGGCTACATAAGGACGGCCATTGAAAAAGCGAAAATAGCTTTCGGAAAGAAAACGCTTGCGGGCATCGTCAGAAAGATTGCTGATTTTGCTCATATCAAATTCACGACGAGAAAAAACGTCCTGCTTCTGAATGGCATAACCTTCACCCAGCGTATGTAAAATATTTTCTAAAATACGAGTGAACTGATAATAACCTTCGGTATCGGCGGAATATTTACGTACAGGATTGACAATACGCAAAATAGCAGAATAATCGCCTTTTGCTGTATAAACAATTCCTTTGTCCGAATCCTCCTCAAAGGTGAAATAGATGTTCTCAAAGGCTTTGGCTTTCTTCGTTCCCGTACCAAAGGCTTTGACGGAAATAAACATTCCTAAAAGGATACATATTGCTCCAATTATCACAAAAGTTATCAACATAGCATCAATCATATTGTTTTACGGTGAGTATATACGAATACTCCTTTATCAATCTTCTTACTATACAACCCCTTGCGCTGCGCAACGAAATATTTTACAGCACCGACCATCATACATACAATGCCAACGAAGAAAGCCGGAAGGAAATTGAAGATTAAGAAAGTAATGATGAAAGATAAAAATGTGGCACCAATCGTTACTGCTGCCCACGTTATGTATCTTCCACGAAAACCAAACATTTCAAGGGGTCGCTGCAACCCCTTGAAAGTTGGATATTCTTCCTTTTGTACTTGCATAGATTATGCAAAGAACAGTGGAAGAGCCTGTGCTGCTGCAATCAGGAAGACGCAAGCACCGACAACCATCATGATGCTCTTCTTGACATCTTGGTCCTCGTTGTTCATCTTGTTGAAGATTGAAATCGCACCAAGGATTGCAACAATGGCTGCGAGAGCATAGCACATCTTTGTTACAGGCTCAATGTACGCCTTCAAACCTTCAGTAGTGTCGTTGATAGCCTTCGTTGATTGCTGCAACTTCTGGGTGATTTGCGATGATTGTGCCCAAGTTGTAATGCTTAGGACACATGCAACCACCAACATCGCAATACGGCTGCACATCAAACGATTAGCTAACGCTTTTGTTTTTTGAATAATTTTTTTGTTCATTCTGTTAAAAATTAATTGTTAAAAAATATAATAAAAACTCTCTGTTTTAAATTCCTGTGTACTGCCAGCCAAAGAATGACGGCATAATGATGGTGGCTGCTATCATAAAGATACATGCACCTATCAGCATCATTATTGACTTCAACACCCCTTCTTCACCATGTATCATCTTTAGGTAGACAATGGTAGCACTGTAAATAGCCAACAAGGCTGCTATGGCATTGCATAGCTCCAAAGTGAAGAGCATCATTCCACCAATGGTAACAGCCATATCGTAAAGCATTCCTGAACCACCGCTGTAATTGGTAACCCCACAGCCAGAATCATTGATGCCACTGTCAGCAAAGAGCGGAGCTGAGAAAAGCAAGCCTATGATTGAAAGTATGAATATCTTTGTTCTCATAATATTATTGAAGGCCATTTTGACGCTTGAAATCTGCTTCTGCAGCTTTTCGGCTCTGACTTAGACTGTCTATATGTTCGGTAGCAGATTGAGAGCCTTCAATATGCACTTCCGGAGATTGCAGTTCAGAGGTAACCTCCTTCATCTTGTCAGCGACAAGAGAGGCATTGGCAGCTTCCAATTCTGCAGCTGCTTGAGTTTCATCTACAACCTTCTCTTCTGGTTGGTTGCTATACACTTCTGAAACATCAACTCCCTTCTTGATATTGTAACCACCATCGGTAGTCTCCTCGACAACGCTGGTGATTTCATCAGGAAGAGGATTCTCACTGGGTACGACTACACTGACTGTATGAGGATTCTTGGACTTGCCAAAAAAACCAAGGTCGTAACTAATCATTCCTATATAGTAAATGATGTATATTAGGGTTAGTACTAATACGAATATTCCAAATGCTCCCATTATTCTTTGTTTTGCAATTTGACGGCAAAGCTAAAAACATTCCAAAAAAACAAAGAATTGAAAACGACCTACATTTTATATTAACACTTTAAAAATCTTTTCAGTGTAATTTAATTTATTTTCTTTACCGCAAATGTTAAAAAATCGCATTCCACGATTTTTTATCGCAAAATTTTGAAAAAGATAAAATCCTTCGAAAGAATAAAAGCAAACACCATTTATATAATACTATATGTATATCAATATATCATATATAAAATGCAACGGGCAACATTCAAACTTGTACGCTCGACAACAATCTATTGTCAATAGTTCTTTGATAAAATTGTACTGCTAAGAATACAATTTATTATTTTGACATGTCAAGGAAAAGGAGTATCTTTGTAGTATAAATGAAACAAATAATTTTAACGCTGCACTATCGGCATGACGGGCAAAAAATATGAAAGATATGGAACTACGTATTTTATTTTGTTGGGCTGGGAATGTTTATAATTGGTATGGCAAATGGCCGTTCCCGACTGTCCCTTCCCCAGGAGACACCTTGTCCATTCAAAGCCTTATAGAAGAGGGAGTGGTAGAAGCAGAAAAAGACAACATCGTGTTCCGAGGCAGATGCCCTGGAAGGTATCGAGGGCTTGAAGTTTCATTGGAAGGATTGCTTTCCAATGATTACAACACCAAAGTTGTCTCTGTCAATTGGACAGGGAAAGGTATTGAAATTGAGATAACGACAGACATATATCAGGAAAGAGATTCTATTGGATCTAATCTTTGGAAAGAAGAAAAATAATAGATATTTTCAAGTTCACATTTTTAGGCAGAACGGAATTGGCTGGGAAGCTCGTTCCGTTTTTCACTTGCTCCCTATCCAGTCGCAAGCTGCAGGCTGAATTTACTCATAAATCCAACCTATTTCAAGGTATCACAGATGCTCGTCCATCGGTCTACAAAGCAGCTGCCATACCCACGCTTCCTGCAACGAACACATTGCAGGAATGAGTGCCCTTGCCTGC
>ERZ773254.83-NODE-83-length-60050-cov-8.038587_pt1 | contig 60050 bp, 66 predicted proteins | sample MGYA00580516_ERZ773254 | MGnify/ENA primary metagenome ERZ773254 (study PRJEB29015, sample SAMEA2738158) | human oral metagenome | biome: human oral; feature: human-associated habitat; material: saliva | place: China | collected 2192 ...
TTAAAAAGAGATACCGTATAGAATTTGAAATAATTCTAGTATAAATCAATGATTTATATATCTCTATAATCAATCTTGTAAATTTATAAATTTATATAAGTTTACTCGTTACGGCTGATACAATCAGACAGACGCTATCAGGCATTGAAGGCTTGGTTGTAATTGATGGAAACCAAAATGATAAATCTCTAAGCTTTGACTATTCAAATGCAAGAGGTTATTACATGTATCTATATGAAAAGGTGAGTCGCTCATTAAGACAGCAAGCTCAGTAAGGTGATCTATGAGAGTTGAATTGAAACTTTACAAGAATTATGACGCAGATCTTATTTCATTAAATGCAAACGGAATATCCGTTACAATGCTAATGAAGAAGGCGTTGGAATATTATGTTAGAGGACAACAAATTACCTTTGTTGTTCCTAACGCCATTCCATTTACACTAAAAGAGAAAAAACGTACATATCACTTGTTATTCGAAGTCAAGGATAAACAAAGCGTCGATTTTCTCAAAAGAGAAATCAAGGAAGGTTGGCGTACAGCATTCTTTAAAACACTTGTTAGATCATGCCTTTTAACACCACAGATAGCCGTATTTTTAAGAAATGATACAACTATCAAGAAGGAAACGGAACGCATCAAATTGATACGTCTGGAAGGCTTAGAGAACGTTGTATTGCTCGAACCGAAAAAGAATAAGCGTATCACAATTGACGATATCTTAAAGCCAAAGAAGAAAGTTCCTGTTAGAGTTGAAAAATTGCCAGATTACAGCACAGAAGATAAAGATGAAGCTAAACAACCAGTTGTTGAAAAGCCAGTTGTAAAGCAAGAGCCAACGGTAGTTCAAGCTGCTCCAGTAAAGGCAGCAGAAGAAACAAGTGATGTAATCTCAGAAGATGATATTGCTAATGCTCCAGATCCTACATTAACAGATGGAGAAGAGTACGATTTCTTCTCTCAGTTTAACAACATGAGAGGTTAATAAGATGAATACAACAGATTTTGCAAGATCATTGTTCATGCTTACGAACGATGTTCCAATCACAGACTTATTTGACAAAGATTTTGGTCAAAAGAGAAATCGGTGGTGGGGAAATAATCACTTAGAGCATTTTAGAACATGGGCAACACATGAAGATAGCTATGGCGTTGGGAAGTATTACCACGAGCCAAACAAGGATGCTTCACTGATGTACAATAGAATTGCTAGACCAGAGATACTGTTATGGCTCATTGAAGCATTGCATATTTCGCTACAAAGATTAAAACCTTCACAACAGATAGATTTAGAAATCAACACGAATGATTTCAAAACTTTTGTAGAGGAGCTAAAATCGATCAAGAATCACAGAACGCAATGTAAAAAAATTAGAAGCAGATATCCATTTTCTACGATTGAGAAGTGGCTAAAGGAACATCGAAAGTTAGAAGAGATATATCTAACAGAGGAGGATTTTAAAAAAGGAAATGAACTTTGATAAAGAAAAAGAGTATAAAGAGCTTTGTAAAAAGTTCAAGCTAGAAGATTTTATTGAAGAGTGTCGTTCAGAAAAGATTCCGTTCTTTATTACAGCTTGTGTAAAAAACGATGAAAATGGATCGACATATCTGAGTGATGCATCAGCAACAGGCAGTCAGAACATCGAATTAAAGGATGATCATATCATCAAGCATATTTCAGTGCTAAATGGATTCGATACTGTACCGCATCGAAGAAATATTGAAATGATATTCGAAGAAGACAATTAGAAAGAAAGAGGAAAAATAAAATGTCAGAATTTAAGAAGGTAAATAAGGTAGTAGCAAGAGGTAGAGTAATCAGTGTTGGTCATAATGCATACGGATATAGATCAATTCTGGTTTACATCAGAGGTAAAGAAAGACGCTTCGATAATGTGATCTCATTTGTTGTAAATGGGCTTCCAGAAGGAACTGTTGTAGGTGATACAGTTGATATTGAGGGTCATATTGTTGGCTTAGTACAGCGTAAACGTGTTGTATTCTCAAATGAAAGTTCAGAATCATTAACACGACATGTACAATATATTCAAGTAGACAAGATCAAGAAGACAAAGACACTTATGAAGGAAGTCTTTGGAACTGATGGTGGCATCCGTTACCACGGTGATTCTTTCTTACATGTATATGCAAGTGGTGTTGTACGTAATGTACGTCCATCAAAGGATGGTCGATATGTTCGCCTCAGCATTTCTTTAGAAGATGGTGATGAATCCTATCGAAACAAGAAGTTCTTCTTCTATCCACAGTTCTCTACAAAGACTCGTGTAAACGATCTATTGAAAGATATTAAGAATGGAACAATCTTAAATCTTATTTGTGGAATGACTTCCAAAGAAAAAGAAGTCAACGGTTCAAAGTTCCATTATGAAAACTTCATGATCGACGATATGGAAATTGTCGGCTATATGGAAGTTGAAGATAAGAGCGAACACGAAGTTGCAACAGAAAACGAAAAGGTTGCAATCGTAGAAGAAGACGACTTGAGCTTAGAAGCTAATGAATTAGCTCCAGAAGAAACTGACGAAATTGAGTAGAAAGCAATGACCAGCGGAGTATATCTGCTGGTTTTTTATTTATCTTTATATCGCATAATATTTTTGTATCATTTGATGATCATGGAGAAGCTAGTATAGCTATAGGAGGAAAATTATGAAAATCAAAAATTTGTTAGTAACAAACTTCCAAGGATTAAAGGGAACACACTCTTTCGATCTAGGCAAAATCGTAGCATTTTGTCAAGCAAACGGTTCAGGAAAGACTTCCGTTCGTAACGCATTAATTTATGGTTTAACTGGTGTTGAACCTGCTGGTGATATTGTACATGCAGGCGAAGATCATGCTGAAGTGACAGTAACGTTAGAAGATGGTAGAACATTTGGTCGTCGTTGTTATGCAGATAAAAGACAATCTGTTTATTATTTAGATGGAAAGGCAGCTTCATTAACAGCAATCAACCAGATGTTAGAAACGTCATTTCCAGGGATCAATATTGAAACTGGAAAAATCGCTACAAGTAGCGAAGTGTTTAACGGATTAACATCCCAGCAATTTGGTGAAGTATTGTTAAAATACTTGCCAGAACAGTTAGATAAGAACATTGTTCTTTCTAAGTTTTCAGAAGCAACAGAAGAAGAAAAAGAAGTTCTTTCTTCCGTGTTACCAGATGGAGAATTTGGTATTGAGATGCTTAATTCTGTATACGATACACTTGTAGACAGAAGAAAGATGATCAAGCAGAAGCTTAAAGAGACGCAGGGGATTTTAAAGGGCTTTGGAGAATTAACAGTTCCAGCTGTAACAGCCGATAGAATTCCTGCTGAACTTGAACAATTGGAACAGGCAAAGAAGAGCGTTATTGAATATAATGCAAAATTAAACGCCTACATGCGTTCAAAGCAAACTGTGGAAAATCATCAGAAGATGTTGGCAGATGCAAAACTTGCAATGCAAAATTTCCGAAACCAGTATGGCGTATTGACACCACATACAGAAGAGGAAGTTGCAGCTGTAAATAGAGAATTGGCTACAGCAAAGCAGATGCTCTCTCAAACATCACAACAACTGGCAATTACAAAGCAAAATGGAGTCATGATCACAGAAGCAATCAAAAACGTTTCTCAACCTATCTGTCCTTTATCAAAGAAATTGGTTTGTCATACTGACAAGACTCCAATTCTTTCTGAAATGGAAGCAGAACGTAATGTTTTACGTCAAAACTATATGAAGTTAGAAGCTTCATTAAAAATGGCTGAAGCAAAGGTTACAGAAACAGAAAGCATCTTAAACAAGATCAATAACGATAAGGCATTGGAAAACCAGCTGAGAATATTAACTGACAATATCAATAGATTATCAGCTAATACGCCTGGGATGCCTCCAGAACCAGCTCCAATTAATGTTGATCTAAACCAGGTCAATACCAAGATTGCAGAATTAAATGCAATGATTAACACTTGGAATATTCTGGCACAGAAGACAGAGCTTGAAAATAAGTTGACTACTTATAATAATAAGCTTATGACTTATGAATCACTCTGTATTGCGTTTGCTCCAAAGGGCAAGGTAAAGGAAGCAATCATTTCATTCTATGTTCAGGAATTCTCTGCACCATGTAATGAAAAAGCTCGTACGATTTTCCCAAATATGGACATTAAATTCGTATTTGAAAATGGTATCAAGGTAATGGTCGATGTAGATGGTACAAACCAATACATTTCTTTTGATTCATTATCTGGTGGTGAAAAAGCTTGTGTAACCTTTGTATTATTGAGCATGCTAAGTCAGCTTTCAGGATATAACATCTTGATTATGGATGAGTTAAGCGTTCTTGATAAGGAAATCTTCGAAAAGCTTATTAAGTTGATCAAGTTAAACGAAAATGAGTTTGATATGTGCATGATCGCATGCGTTAATCATAGTGATATCGTTGAACTTCTAAATGAAGAAGGAATCAATATTACAGAACTCAATCGTTTAGCTGCTCTTGTTTTAGAAAAGAAGAAGAGAAAGTCAACTACAAAGAAGAAAGAAAAGAATGTAGAAGATTTGGCAAGTAATGTTACTGTAGCTCAAGAACCATTGGTTGATGAGCCAACTATTGTTAGTGATCCACTTCCAGAATCATTCGATGTGCAGCCAGAAGTTTCTGAAACAGTACAAGCTGTAGCTGAAGCATCAGGGTTAGCAATTGATGAAATTGGAGATATCTTTGGATCAGACGATCTTTAAAAAAGAAGAGGGATAAACCCTCTTTTTTTTATTTTCTTCCCTTCCAATATATACTGTTATGTGATATAATAGATACGGATAGAAAGGAGAATACCATGTTGAATATAGCAGAATTTAAAGTCCTAAAAATGTATAAAGACTGCCCAAAACCAGATGGCTGGTTTGGTTGTATTGCAAATATGACAGATATCAAACTAAGATTTCCGCAAAAGGTAATGGTCAACGGAACAAGTGGGCACCATTTAAAAAGTGGTAGTTCTTTTTTAGGTGCATATCAAATCAAAAGCGAAGCAGGAAAATCTGACGTATATTCTATTATTGGTATTTTCCCTAATGCAAATACTAAAGACGATATTATAAAGTTCTTCTCAGGTGAAGATTTTGATGGTATTGGAGAAGTTACAGCCGAAAAGATCTTCAAACACTTAGGAAGAACTGCAATTAAAACGCTTTTATTGGATCCAGAAGAAATCGAGAAGATCAAGGGAATTGGAGAAAAACAAAAGCAGGCTATTAAAGAATATTTTTATTCTATAGATATTACCAGCAGTATTTCCGCAACCTTCCCCGTTTTATCTGGAAAAAAGAAATTGATTGAAGAGTTGATCGACACTTATGGAGAAAAAGTGATATTAAAATTGCAACAAAACCCTTTTGAAGCATCTTTTGAAACTTCTTTAACCCCATCAATGGCAGACCAGATCTGGAGTCGTTCAGGTGGAGAACCAGAAGATAAGATCCGTGTTGAAGGCTTGATATGGCTTGCAGCAAAAGAAACATTACTTTCGTTCTGTAATGGAGATACATATCTTGATTTAAGTGATTCTCGCAATCTACACAATTGGCAACAAGTAGCTGCGAAATATTTATCTGGAATGGATGCAGCTGCAATAAAAGAATCTTTCAAAGCTCTTGGCAAGCATGAGCATGTAGAATTAAAGAAGATCTCTAAAGATGGTCAAGTATGTGGTATTGTAGAATTTAAGAGATTAACAGAAGCTGAAAACTTTGTAGCAAAAACTCTAGCTAATTTAAAAAATTCAGAACCATTGACGGTTTACAATGAAGATGAAATCAATACATTCATAGATGAATGGGCAGAAAAAACCCATAGTGGTAAATTCAGTGAAGAGCAACGTTCAGCAATCCATGAGGCATTCAAAAATAGAGTATCTGTAATTACAGGTGGTCCAGGAAGAGGAAAAACCACTGTAGTTGCATGTATTGCGTATATTGCTCAGCAGTATTTTAACCATCCTAGCATTTTAACTTCTTTCACTGGTAAAGCGACTGGTAGAATCAAGGAAGCGATCGAAGAAAAAGGCGGATATTATGTAGATAAGTTATATGATGAAACAGATCCTACGGATAAAGAATTCTTCCCTTATCATGCAGCAACGATGCTTTCTATGACAAATAAAATTAGACGTGGAGAAGAATTTTTAAGCGAATCCGTGTATGATAACATGTTAATTATTGATGAATTATCAATGATCGATATCGTAACGCTCGCAAAATTCTTTAAGGTCATAACTGATGAAGATGAAATATTCAACATGCAAGTTATATTTGTTGGCGACCCTGATCAGTTGCCAGCAATTGGAGCTGGGCAGATATTAAAAGATATACTGCAAACAAATATCAAGTGTTCCAAATTAACAACAAACTTCAGAGCGAAAGATATTCCATCTCTTGCGAATAACTGGGATATTGTTAATGAGGGTGATATCAACAAGCTCTTATTTGTAGATAACTCTTTTATGTGGGGAGCAAAGACAAATGATAATACGGCATTAGTAAATCAAATAGAAAGTGATTATCACAACTTTATTATGGAGGGAATCGATCCAGTTGACGCAGAAGATATCAAGTATCAGGTTGGGTTTGATCCAAAGAAGACAATTATTCTCGCTCCTACAAATGCTTTTGTTAAAGAGATGAATAAACTATTACAAGAGAAATATAATGGAGATAACAAGGGCAAAGCAATTCCAACAAAAACAGAGTCTGGTCAAAAAGTATACTTGTACGACAGAGTTATGATGACCGTCAATTTTAACACGGAAGAATTTTCTTATCACACATACGATAATGGATATTATTGTGTAAACGGATATGGAACAAGACATGATCACCTCAATCGAAAGAATGGGAAAGGAATCTATAATGGTGATGTTGGATATGTATTCGATATCAATTATGAAGATAAATATATTGGATTTGAAACAGATGATGGACGACGTTTCTGGTTAGACCCAGAAAAGGCACAACATCTTCAACTTGCGTATGCATTGACGATCCACAAATCGCAAGGTTCTGAGTACAAGAATATCCTATTGGCACTTCCGCCAAATCTGATTCACATGGGTTCATTCTTGAGTAGAAATCTAGTATACACAGGAATTACAAGAGCTAAACAGAAGATTCGTTTATATGGAAATGAAGAGGCTTTGAAGCTTGCTTTAGAAAATCCAGATCGGATCAGAAATACTCGGTTAGTAGATTTGTTTTCAGAACATTTAGCAAAGTCACAAGGCGAAAAGGAAGAAACAGAAGAAGAACAGGACGACATTGATTAGTCCTGTTTTTCTATTGTAATATATAACAGTATATGCTAAGATAATGGTACGAAAGAGAGGGTTTAGATGGAATTTTACGGCGTTCTGCAAAAGGTCATTAGGAAAGATGAATTATCAGGAATGACATATTTTTCTGTTTCAACAGAAGACAAAATGATTCCATTAGACCCTCAATACAACACGGTATTATGCAAAGGAATTGCTACCGACTTGGATACTGGTACGCCAGTCTTTCTTGAGGGCAATATAGAAGTTATAAATGGCAGAAACATTTTTATATCAAACAAGTGTAAGCCACTAAGTAAAAACGATACTACAACATTATCATTTTTAAGCAGCGGAAAATTCTCTAATATTGGAACCGCAGCTGCCTCTGCAATCATAAACCTAAGTAATGGCAATATTTTTTCTTTTTGCAAATCACCAGATGCTATAGAACAGCTCACAAAAATTCCACGAATAAACGATAGTATTGCCAAAAGTTTTGTAAATAAAATCAATCAATATTCGGATATGCAAGAACTTGTTGATTTTATTACATCTGCTGGAGGAAGTTATCTTGGAGCTAAATCAATATATAGCAAATATGGAAATAGATCCTTATCTATTGTAAAAAAGAACCCTTACATACTTTTTAAAGCAGGATTAACTTTTGCACAAAGAGAATCTTTAGCCAAAAAACAGGGATTTATAGCCAGTGATCCGATTCGGGTATATGCTTTGATCCGAGAGGTATTTACCACATTAGATAGGCGTGGAGATACCTGTATCACATTAACAAATCTTTTCTCAATGGCAGAATACATTGAAAAAAGTACAAAGATAGGATACAGAACAAGCCCACTACACATATTGGCAATTATCTTAAATAGACCAGATAAATTTAAGTTTGAGGTATTTGATAATCAGATCTATGTTTACCATAGAAAAGTTTACGAATTTGAAAAGAAGATTCAGGAAAATGTGGTTCGTTTAATCAGTAATAGACGTTTTATAAAACCAAAAGAAGCGATTATTGAAGAGATAGAGAAGGAATGCGGAATCAAATACGACGAACAACAGAAGCGTGCATTTACACTTATGCAAAAAGAAGGGATCGCTATTTTAACAGGTGGTCCAGGAACGGGAAAATCCACTGTTATTAACGGTTTATTACATTACTATCGAAAGATGTTCCCTAATGCAAAAATTGCATTGACTGCTCCAACAGGAACAGCTGCAAAACGTATTCGACAGGTAACAGGGAATGATGCTAAAACGATCCATAAATTACTTGATATTAGACCTTTTGGAGAAAATGAAATCATTCAATACAACAATGAACACAACCAATTGGATTACGATTTGATTATTGCTGATGAATTTTCTATGGTAGATAATGAACTTTGTTCTATGCTGCTAACAGGAATCAAACAGGGTTCAATGCTACTAATCGTTGGAGATGAAAACCAATTGGGTTCAGTAGGGGCAGGAAATGTATTACATGATTTTATGAAGTCCCAAAAAATACCTTTTGTTCGTTTAACAAATGTCTATCGTCAACAAGAAGGATCCGCCATTATTGAGAATAGTATACGAATCAGACAAGGAAGATGTGATCTATTAGAAGATGATACATTTAGAATCATTAGAGCCAGAAATCAAGATGAAATGAATCAGATAACAATTGATCTAATGAAGTCTACAGATGCTAGTAAGTACAATATAAAGCTTTACTCACCGATCAAAAAAGAAAAATTCCCCGTTAGTACCTTTAATCTTAATAACCAGATACATAACATGCTGAACTTTAGGCAAGAAGAATCCATTGTTTTTAATAAAACCACTTTTTCAAAAGGTGATAAGGTCATTATGTTATCAAATAACTATAAAGTTGGATACCTAAATGGGGACGAAGGAAAAATTGTAAATATTTTCCATTTTGAAAACTATATAACTCCAGTTGTAGAAATCCAATTATATGATGGAACGATCTTTCAGGTATATGGAGAAAATCTGGAAGATATAGCTCTAGCGTATGCGATCACAATCCATAAATCACAAGGTTCAGAATGCGATACCTCACTCATTCTATTACCCCAAAAACCGAAGGGAATGTTAGAAAGAAGTCTCGTTTATGTTGGAATCACAAGAGCAAAACAAAAGAATATTATTATTTCAGAAGGAAATGCTTTGGAAAAAGGTATCGTTTCAAATAAATGTATTATGAGAATAACAGGACTTGCTTACTTATTACAGAGAGGTTAGTCCTCTCTTTTTTTCTTTTCATATATACTGTTATATGATATAATGTATAGTATAGAAAGGATAACAGTTGTGGATCTAAAAAGATTAAATATCTCAGAAAAAACACTAGCAGCACTTCATAAAAAACACCTCTTTACAGTAAGAGATTTTTTAGAGTTCTTTCCACGTAAAGCAATCCGATATGGCAAGCCATTAGATATTCAGCAGGCAAATGGTCCTTGTGCGGTTCTTGGAAAACAGGTAAGTGTACAAAAGAAGAGAATGGCAACTGGAAAAACCTATCTTGTTTTTTATTTTAAGGGCAGCATGGATTATAAAGTCGTGCTATTTAATAATGTATTCCTATTAAACATGTATGCCAGCTTCTCTGGTAAGGATGTCGTTGTATGTGGAGAACCGAAATATGACGAATATGGATATTCTATTGTGGATGTAACTGGCATCTATTTAGCGAGTCAATATCAGCCTCATACTCATACAGTGTACCCATCATTAAAAGATGCAGACGAAAAAGAGATAGCTAAAATCAGAGAAAACTTCATGTTAATGCAGCAAGAAATTGTTGAACCACATCTTGTTGCTGGTTTTATGCCATATAAGCAGGCATTGCAAGTTCTTCATGATCCACAAAACAAGCAAATAGAAGAAGAAGCAAAAAAAAGAATTCTTTTTAATAATCTTCTTTACTTTAATTTATCCTTAAAGAAAAATAGAGTAGAAACCCCTAAGAACACATCTTTGAAATATAAGAGCTGGGCTTTAACCCAAAGTTTTATAAGATCTTTACCATTTGCTCTAACACAAGGACAAGGTGGACAAGCAGCAATCTTAAATGAGATATTTTTAAACGCCAGAAACGGCATTAGAAACAACATTTTATTACAAGGTGATGTTGGATGCGGAAAAACGATTGTTGCCGCTGCAATGATGTTCTATTCGGCTGAGAATGGGTATCAGTCTGTGTTGATGGCTCCAAAAGAAATCTTAGCAAGCCAACACTATGAAGAAATCTCTGAATACGCAAAACAGTTTGGTTTAAATTGTGTATTTTTACATAGTAAACTTCTCAAGAAAGAAAGAAATGAAATCTTAAAAAGAATTGAGTCTGGCGAAATCCATTTCATCATAGGAACTCACTCCTGCATTTCTAGTGATGTAGTATACCACAATCTTGGATCAGTTATCACGGATGAAGAACATCTATTTGGCGTAGAGCAAAAAGAAGCTCTGATAAAGAAGGCGAATGATGGGGTGCATAGTATCTCTATGTCTGCCACTCCAATCCCAAGAACAATGGCTAACGTTTTGTATGGACAGGGTAAAGAGATTAAGCTGATCACACAGAAACCAGCGGGAAGACTCCCGATCATCACAAAGGTTTCGGATGAACACAACGAGGTATTCAATCTTATACTAGAGCAAATACAAACTGGTCATCAATGTTACGTAGTATGCCCTGCAATTGAAGATAATGACAATACAGATATTGTCAGCATTGAGCAGATGAGTAAGTTATACAGAGATTTTTTCACTCCTAGAGGAATTGGCGTAGAAGTTGTAAATGGGAAAATGAAGTCAACAGATGTTGCCAAGACAATATCAGCTTTTGCAAATAACAACGACCACACTTGTGATATTTTGATTTCTACAACTGTAATAGAAGTTGGTGTAAATGTTCCATCTGCGACTGTCATGGTTATCGAGCAGGCAAATAGATTTGGTTTAGCAACATTACACCAGTTAAGAGGTCGTGTAGGCAGATCATCATATCAATCTTATTGCTATATGATCGCTGAAGATGTTTCAAACGAAAGACTACAAACAATGGTCAGCACCAATGATGGCTTTAAAATCGCCGAAGCAGATCTTCATCAACGTGGAACTGGTGACTTGATCGGTCAGAGCCAATCTGGAATTAATAAGTACGTGGAAGAGATGCTAGACAATCCAGAATTGTTCAAACAAGCAGAGTTATTGGCAGAAGAATGCATCAAAAATAACATTGGGAACTTCCTTGTTGCAGAATACAAAGAACATGAGGAGTTAGAAGAACTCTACAGAAATAAAAAGAAGAAAAAGAAAGAAGAGATAAATAAATGAACATAGATATAAATTATTTGAGAAAAACAAAAGAGCGAGGATTCTGCCCGCTCATTGTTGATCATTCACATTACGAAAATATCGTAGGTCACAACGACTTAGAAGATAAGCATTACGAACAAAAGATATTTGATGGAGCAAAAATACTTATCTATGCACGACTAAAAGATGTTATCGAGTTTAAGATTGCACTTGAGAACATCTATACAGATTTCAATTTCGTTCTTGATACCGTTGAAGAAAGGAGTTGCCACGTCACTGAATGTAAAGCCACAATTGTACTAAAAAGAAAAACACTGGAAGAAATAACAGATTCTCCTGAATATAAACTTGCCGCAAAAGGATCAGAAGAAATTGAGAAGATCCAAAAGGAAATTAGTGATTTTAGCAAGATGTTGTCTGATAAAAACATCTGGATGATCAATCTCGAACCGAAGATAAAGATGTTACAAAGAAGAATCGAAGAACTACAAACTGAATCTATTGAAAAAGAGAAAATTAAGAAACAACTCATAGAGATAAATGAAGAAATGGATGCTCTTAGAGCCGAAATTACGGAAAAAGAAAAAGTCGTAGAAGATTATATGGACATCAGAAAATACATACCAAAAGAATAAAAATACTCTATTCTTTTCTTGTTATATATACTGTTATATGCTATAATGTAAATGTAAAAGATAAGGAAGAAAATAAGAGTTTTACAAGAAAGAAAGAGGAAAAAGATATGAAATGGAATAAATTAAACAACAAAAATTATCAAGATAACGTACAACAGATCATTGACGATTTAGTTGATGAAAACGAAACATTATTAGTTGCATACAGAAGTGGAAACGATATTTATTACGATGTAGCTCAATTGCAAGCTTCTCCATTTGAAGAGAGCGGATATATTTTATGTGTGCCTAGCACATGTGATGAATTAGACAAAGTAGAGCTTCTAAGCTATGCCGTTATCACAAAAGAAGTAAAGGAGGCAGTAGAAAAGCCATGTCAGTAGAAATAAGATCGCTCCAAAAAATAAACAGTAACACCGTAGTTACATTTATCAACCACGAAATTATAAAGGTTATTTATACACCACTCGATGAAATCGAATCGGTACCTGTTATCGTTCCAAAAATAGGAGTAATTCCAAGTGTTGTTGATCACAGATTAGAACCAAACAACAAAAACTTTGCTACATTATTTGTCGCAACTCCAGATGGGATTGTCGGACAAGAAGATTTTGAAATACATCAACTACCAATCGCTTTACAAGATGTAATGAATAAAAATTTGGAAGAAATCAAAGAAATAGAAGGGAGACAATTATGTTAAATGCAGAACTTATAGAGAAAAACAAACAGATGTTTATCAATTTCTACAATACATATATCGCTCCAAGAGCTGGACAACAACTTTTGTCATATTTATTGTCAACAGACTTCTTTGTAGCCCCATTAACTAGAGATGGGATTTTAAGCGAACGTGGTGGATTGTGCCAGCAAGCATTAAACACTTTTAATGTGCTAGCTAAGGAGATGGGTGGTCTATTTAAGCATTTTACAGCATATAGCTACACCTCAGAAGATGGTCATACAACGGTATCAAATGTTAACATGTCAACTATTGCGATCGTATCACTATTGCCTTGGATCGACTATATTGATCTGTTTGTTGAAGATACGAAGAACGTTAAAAGTTATGAACAGATGGATATCCAGGCTGCACTAGCGATGAATGAAAATGTTAGATCTGACAACAAAGGACAGTTCGTATGGAAGGCAGAAACATTTTACAAATTCAAAAATAATGGAATGCCATTAGGTCCTGGCGTAAAGTCATTGATGACAATCGCCGCAAACGGAATTATTTTGACTGAAGATGAAATGCTTGCTATTCGTTGGGCAAATAACACGCCACAAACTGGTGCAGAAACAGCGTCTTACTATGACGCAATGGAACGCTCCCCACTATTAGTGCTAACACAAACAGCTATAATGCGAGCAAAATACATTTTAGGAAATGAAAAGATTCGAAAGTGTAACTAAGTTTATTAAAAGTAACGGCTTTTACAGCGAAGCAAGCAAGCTAAAAAATATAAGGAACGTATCAAGACGGATTAAATTGTCAGATGACTGTAATCTGGTGTTGGCAATCCTGGGATTTAAACCATTAGATAGTGAAACAGAAAAAGAACTAGAGAAGCTAACATTCTTAGAGTGTATAAACACATTGGGGCTTTTGTATGAAGATCCAGAGAAGCTCCCATTTGTAAGATTGGTACTAAAAAAATACAGTTACAGAATTTATTATCAAGACAGGTATTACACATGTGTTAGAAGCGATAACTTAGAGTTTCATTACCCATGTCTATACATAAAAGCGTATCAAGTAATACGAAATCTATTGGAAATGGAAGATGATATTATTTTAAACTTCTATCGGACAAAACAAGAAAACGATGTTATATAGTACATCGTTTTTTTTATTATCTTTTTCTAGCAAAATAATATTGTACTTTAATTTGATGACCATGGAGAATCTAAAAAATTAAAGGTGACATATATAAAAAAACAACATAAGGAGGAAAATTAAAATGATTAAATTTGTTGTTTCATTACCAGAAGACCGAGGTTTTTTAACCAAGGATCATTCATTTACAAAAAATGTGGAAGAAGCTTTAATCTTCAACCACGAAGATGATGTTCATTTGTACATCAAAAAGGAAGCAGATCGCTTCGATACTTGGGTGAGAGAAAACGATCATCTTTTGATCAAAACAAAGGCTGCTAGTAAATTAGTAACGCTTGATGTTCTTGATTACTATTTCTTGCAGGATATCTTGGAGGGATAGTTATGGAAAATAAGGATATCACTTTGATCCCACAGTATCAAAAGATGCTGGAAGAAATTATGGAATATAGAAAGAGAAATTCTATTGCAAGTTCCAATTCTGAAACTGCTGAAAATTTCTCCACTATATATCCAGATGCATCACATGTTGTATTAGCATCCAAAACAACCCCAGATGGTAAGCATTACATTTGGTTTGAATGGGATCTAACAACTCTATCTTACTATCTTTATATGGACAGTTTCATTCTTGAAACAGATTCATACAAAGAAGAAAGAAGTACAGAAGAAGCGATTCAATTTATGACTCGTGAAATCTCTTGTGCAAAACCAGAAGATTTTCTTTGGTTAAACGATGCCGTGCTTGAAAAAGCTGGGTATCGAACATTTAAGAACGGAAACATTACACAGAATTAGGAGGAAAATTAAATGTTTTTAGATGAATTAAAAAACGAGTTAGATGGCTTATTAGAGCTGTTTGACGAAGATGAGGAGAGTGGAGAATACACATTCTTAAACTCTGCTGGATATGGTGAAATCCGACTGAACTATTCATCAGGTTCAAAGCTAATGTTTGTTGAAGCAGAATATGATGATGAATATCAACAGAAAACATTCACCTGCGATCACAAAGGATTAACAAAATGCGTTTCCTTTGTGAACAAAATAATGGATTTAATATATTAGGAGGAAAATTAAAATGGAAATCAAAGAACTAAAAAAAGAAATTGATAAGCTTGACCGTATAAACAGAGAAAAGCTCGACGAGCTTCTTACAGAATTAAACTATTCAACTTCAAATTATATCTATAGAAGATTATGGGCTAATCATGTTAAAGAAGATATCGTTAGTAGAATCAAGGACAATTTCTCGTGGTTAAAATATAACGACAAAGATATTGAAGAGTGTGCCAAGCGATACGCTTTTGAAGGCGATTACGATTGCAATTGTACATATTGGACCAATATCGATGCTGTTATTTACGATCACTTTGAAGATCAGATTGGTTTTTAAGAAAAATAGGAGGAAAATTAAAAATGACAACATTAAAAGCAACAAGTAATAAATGGTTCCAGCACCAGTTCTCAACTGGATGCAGTACAGGAGAAGATTATCTACAATTCCAAAGAGATTGTCGTTCAGATTTAAAGAAGATGGCAAAGGAAAATGGGTTAGAGTTACATACTTTCAATAAAAACCATTATTGTTTCTCTGCCGTATTAACAGATGGTGAAAAATTTGTTTATGTTTCAATATCAGACGTTAGATATTTTGCTTGGAGCAAAAGCGTTCTGATTCGTTCGATGGATCACGCTAAAGATTGGACTGGTGGTCCAAATCATCAATGCAAGTGGAGCGATGTAGGCTCTACTGCTGCTGAGATCATCGAGAGAGGTTTCTAAGATGATGATCAACGCAAAGAATGCTAGAAGCAACCTTGGTTCAAAAAAGGTTTGCCCAAGTTTATGGCGTATTCTTGTAATGGTTAACGAACTCATAGAAGAGGCTTCATACAAGCGTACATATATTGCTTTACCATATATTTGTGATAAAGGATGCCATCAACGATTGGTTTGGAACGACACTTCATTAGATGCTTTCAGCACAAATCGCTTGTTACTACATTATTTAGACAAGGGATTTAAGGTTGATTGCGATAAGAAGAATAAGAATTTCATCATTCATTGGTAAAAAAAGGAGGAAAATGAAATGAAAAAACAAAAAAATCATGCTTTTGGAAAAGACATCTACTTATTAGGAAAAGACAATGGCGATACTCTTTATTGGTTAGAGGCTGGAAGTTGGGATTGTAAATGGTACTGGGGTTTCGGTTATGTTGAAACATACACAAACAACAATCACCCTTCACGTTCAAGAGATATTAGTAGCCATCAACATTTTGATAGTTTATTTTTTAACAAAAACAAAGATGGTCACACTGTATTCAAAGAGTTTTTTGCTGAAACGCCTTTCACGGATTCAGAAATCTGGAAATTATTAGAACTTATGAAAGCATTTTACACCGCTAGAGAATACTCGGATATGATATATAGAGGTGGTACTCATTACACATCAAACCCAGCAAAAGAAGATATCCAAAATGCTGAAGAATACGAACGAATCAATAAAAAAATGATTCCATCCATTATGGAAGAAGTTTACAAGATTATGGAAGGTTGAAAAAAGGAAAGTATATTCGTTGGTAAAAAGGAGAAAAATTAAAATGACAAATTATATTAAATCATCATCTAACACAGTTCTTAGTGCTAGATCAGGAAAAGAGAATCAGCCAAGCGTATTATTCGTACAAGATAAGGAAGATGCGATGTCATTTTCTCATTTGTATGAAATTCATGACTTTGTAAAGAAACACAAAGAGCTATTTGCCACTGCCATTGACAATGGACAGGTATTTACTGTTTGCGATCTAAATACAGACGAAGAAATTATGGAAGCTGATTTCATTGAGAAGATTGTTAAAAAATAAAGACGGGAATTATCCTGTCTTTTTTTATTCTTTCTTATATTACATAATATTTTTGTATTATTTGATAACATGGAGAAGGCTAAAAGCCAATAGGAGGAAAATCAAATATGAAAACACTAAACAAAACAACAAAGAAGTTCTACGATGTTAAAACCCGTTTTGGCAAAACTGTAAAAGTTGTTCTGGAGATTGAAACTAGAGACAACAATAAGGGAGAACTTGTTCTTTCGATTTCTGGTGCATTGTACGATACATATAAGTATGTAAATGGCTACAGAAAGGATCCAATTGCTTTTGGACAGGTCGATATGGATATCGATTATGAAGCAGCTTCTGATGATCTAAAGAGAATTTTAGATATTTGGAAGGAATATCATTTAAACGATATGCATGCAGAATGCATCCACCAAGAAGAAGCTGGTATCCGTAAACTTGCAAGTCAACCACTTTATAAGGTTGAATATACGATGACACATGACACCATCGTAAAGCAAAGAAGGGTAGAAGACTTCATTAAAGAGGAACTGGTTCAAAACGGAACAGTAACCTTATCACAAGAACAGCAAGACTTGTATAAGATGAAGTATTCTATCAAAAAATTCTTCTTAAATGCGGATGAAGCAAAAGAAAATATCCCAGAAGGATATAAGCTTCGTGAAGTAGAAGCAACCTTACGAGGACACACTTCTCTATCAGAAAGCGAGTTCGGCTTACTTGGAACAGAATGTCCAGTTTGTGGTTACAAGTATGGTCATGGCTGGACTTACCGTCCTATTCCAGAAGAAATTTTAGTTGAGTTAGGATTGAAGTAAAGAAAGAGAGAGGTTTTTTAAACCTCTTTTTTCTTTCTGATTTTCTAACAAAATATTTACAGTTCTAATTTGATGTTGTGGAGAAGGGAGAGATAATAAAATCAGTTAGGACAAAATTAAAAATAAGAAAATAAGGAGAAAAAATGACAGATGTAACGCTAATATTTGGAATAGGAAAAGGCGAAACTTTAAAAAGAATAAAAGAGATAGAAGTAAGTTACAAGGACCAGCGTTTTTTGTTAGAACAAAGATATGGAATCAACAGAATATCGGATGTTTTATATAATAACTATGCTTGTCCAAAAATCAAACTCGAAAAAATACTCGTGACAAAATACGTTGTAAAAGAAGAATGGGGATACGAACTCCGTTATGAGCTTATCGGAAACGATAAAGCTTTGATATTGGAATTGAGCTTGCAGACTTGCTTCTTGAAATACTAGAAAAGCACTGCGATAAAACAAGAATAAAGGTTATAGACGTTGATGGAAACGAAGTTGATGCAGAACTTGTAGATTTGTATTAAAAGAAGAGGCAAACAAGCCTCTTTTTTATTTTCTTTTGTATCGCATAATAACAGTGTCTTTATTTGATGATCATGGAGAAAATTCGAATAAGGTGGAAAATAATAGAAAGGAAGAAAATCAAATGAAAAGAATGGAACAGTTAGAACAGAGAGAGCGTGAATTACTAAAAATCAGTTACGCTAATGAACGCAAATTAACAGCAGAAGAGACTTTGGAACTGGAAGAAATAAGATGTATTTCCATGATACATTCTTGTTTAGTCTATGGAACAGATTTCTTCAATGGTTACAAACACTACGCTAAAGAATATGCAAAAACATTAGGGGAAGAAAAAGTTAATGAAATTTACGCTAAAGAAGTAGAATTTTTCGACAAGCACGCTACAGTTACTAAAGACGTTTTCACAGATTCAGAAGGTTGTTCGTACAACTCTACATCTTACGATATTTAAAAGGAGGAAAATAAAGATGAGTAGAATGGGAGATTTACAAAGACGCTCGAAGGAGCTATTTTCAAAAGCCTTTTTTAAAGGGCAGAAATTAACAGTGGAAGAAGAAAGAGAAGCAAACGAAATTGCTTGTATTTTGGAAATCCATGCATATCTAGCAGTTGCCATGTTGGATCCAGGGAAGTCTACAAATTTCTTTGGTGCTTTTACAAATGAAAACCATGAAGAAGGCATGGCACTTAATACAGCTGCACACTTTGCTAAAAAGCTTGGCATAAAGCGTGTTAGCGAACTGTATAAGCAGGAAAAGGTATTCTTCGAAGAAAACGCCACAGTAGTAAATGGAGGACGTGACCGCAAGGGAAATATCCTCTACAAGATTCGATATAAAAAAGAGGCGAAAAAAGCCCAGGAGGAAAATTAAAAATGAATTTGGAATTAGAGCTAATATCAGCAAAAAATCTTGAAGAGCTATTACAGATCGAAGCAATCAGAATCAATGCTGGCGATGTGTCGTTTGTAATGCACGCAAACGAATACAGCGTTGAACATGTGGCTGGTCATCACTATAGTATAAAGCTAGACAATTTATACATTTCAGAATTTGAATCAGACAACGTTGTTGTATCAGCACCTGATGAATTCAAAGAACTCGCAAGCGTTGAAGAAAGTAAATTCTCAGAAAATTTCGGGAACTTTATTTTGAGTGCTGTAAAACCGAGCAATAAAAATGTAGAAATTATTCTTCGTGAAGATTGCGAATTATTAGATAACGATTTTAAGATTTGTTTTGCTTGGTAACAGGAGTGTAAAACGGAAAAGAAGGATAATCCTTCTTTTTTTATTCTTTCCTTATGACATAATTTAAGTGTAATTATTTGATGATTATTGGAAAAGCCGAAATGGCTAGGAGGAAAATTAAAATGTTAAATTTATTAAAGTATGCTTACAATTTTATCTTGGCAGCAGTATTTGTATTGCTTGGAGCGGTTGCTTTTGTCGCAATCGGTGAAAACACTACAACATTCTTATGTTTTGTAGTAGTGTTGGTTTTCGCAGCTTATGTTGCATCAAAATATTTTGTGATGGAAGTTTAAGCAGAAATTAGTAAACCTCTGGGAAGGAGGTGGAATGAAATGAGAAGAGATAGATTGATAATTTTGGCTATATGCCTAATTATTGCCTTTATCTTGGTAAATGTTATATTAGCAACTACAAAGATGAAACCTGCGGTTTTCTTTGTATTAGTTGTTATATGTAGCATTGCAATGTCCGAAAAAAGAGGATAAAAGAAGAAGGGGGGTATTCTCCCTTTTTTCTTTTTATGTTTCAAACATAATATATATGTATTTATTTGATATCATGGAGAAGCTCAAAAGAGCAAAGGAGGAAAATAAGATGTCAATATTTTTTTCAGTAGTTTTAATTTCATCACAGAAAGATGAAGAGGTAATGTCAGCAGAATCTGTTGATAATTTCCTACCGTTCCACGATGCTTATTCTGAATTGGATGATAACGATGATAAGAAGTTTTTTGTTGAAAACCTTATCAAATCAGATGGCATTTCTGGTACAGAAGACGGTGGATTTGTTGTGAATGATAAGAATCTTTATTTTAAGAAAAACTATGAAGAATTCTTAAACGTTTTAGAGGAAATGAAAAAGGTTTCCCTAGAAGAATTTTCTAGTAAAAATCTGATCGAATACATGGATTTACGCAGAAAATTCAAGTTCACAATGGATGAATCAAGAGATTTGTTCCTATTTGACAACGAAGCATTATCGTTGCCAGATCTCATTAGAACTCTTGATGAAGGAAAGACATACTATGCTATCGCACAGTACGACGTTGAGTAAGGGAGAGAATTCATGAAGCTAATTTTATTGGCTTTGAAGTGCATACTGGTTGGTGTTGCACTTCTATTTGTAGCCTGTATTTTCGTTGGAATTGGGGAAACAATGACAACATTCTTATGTTTTATGGCTTTAATCTCATTTTCTGCTTATGTGGCAAGTCGTTACTTTGCAAGAACACATTACAATTTTTATGAGTAGTAAAAGAAGAAGAAGGAGTAATTTCCTTCTTTTTTTATTGTCTTTTTTATAGCAAGATATATATGTATTTATTTGATGAGCATGGAGAATATTAAAAAAGAGGAAAATAAAAAACATCGAATAAATTTTACATATAAAATATCGTAAATTAAGGAGGAAAATAAAATGAAAGTTACGATGGAAACAACAGGAAAAGTATATCAGTTGGATTTTCCAGCTGGTATCAACGAAGAAGGAGAATTATGGAAGAAGGTTGCGGAAACATTATTCGCAGATAACTTTCCAGTTCCAAACTCGATTCATCTTAAAAGTGAAGATGGAACAAAAGAAGCTCATGTAGAAATCTATGAAAGAGTCAAAAATGAAGAAGACGATAACATCGTTATTCGTATCACTGCTGATACTTTCAGATTAGCAAAGAGCTTATATGAACAAAAATTACTAAGGCACGTTGATGCTGAAACAAATTTGCGTTCTCGTTACAACCTCAACCCAAATAATATGGGACCACGTACACTTAATATTGGTGCCGTGTCTGGTATTATTGGTAAAAAAGGAATGGATCGACTTGAGGACGGTACGGTTCATAAAGCTCAGCCATCGCAACTTTATTGGTTAAGATATTACCAAAAGCTTGCCGCTGGTTTTAAGGACTATACGGAAGAATTAAAGCAGGACGAAGATGAATCAAAGATTTCTGCATTCTTCAAAAAACCAACAGTCGAAGAAACATCTGACGATGAAGCTGTCACGCTTTACAGATGGCTGATTCAAGTTGCAAAAGAAACGTTATCGGAAAGTGGTTTTGAAATGAATTTCTATTCTTCATCATCACCATATACACGCCGACAAGTGACATCTGCACGTAAGTTGTACAACAAGATGTGCAATCTAACAGATGCGACATTATTTAACGGATGTATCGATGACTTTATTGCAATTGCAGCACCAAAGGTTGGAAAAAATTTCCAGATCAAGGATTTCCATGTGCCAACGATTCCTCTTACAGAAGAAGAGTTGTTCAAACAGATGGAGGTAAAACTAGATTGGGTAAACAAAATTGTGTCTTCTATGGAAGCATTAGTTTCACAAACACATAGCAAGACAGAAAAATTTGAGAGTCCATTTGGAAATGTCTCTGTACGCAAGGAAACACCTGAAGAGATGGAACAAACGATTAAAGAGTATAAGCTTTCTGGGAAAATTGATGTCGTTGAAGTATATGACATCACGCCACATGATCAGGTTGCTCGTTACGAAGAATACCTCAAGAATGGAATGTTTAACAGCGTTGAACATGATCTGTTCCATGGTTCTGCAAACTGTAACTGGGTCAGCATTATTAAGATGGGACTATTATTAAATCCGAATGCACGTATTTGTGGTAAGGCATTTGGTAACGGTTCATATTTTGCTAACAATCCTCTCAAGTCTGCTGGATATTGCTCAAGCACATATTCAAGAGACAGAGGCATTGATGGCAAGATTTCCATTATGGGCGTTTATCGTGTTGCTACAGGTAATACATACGAACCAAATGGATGCATCGGTGGTGCTCCAGAAAAAACAACAGAATTACTACAGATGTTCAAAGAAAAAGGATATGACTCAACATGGTATCATGCAGGTGGTGGTGTAGGCTTTAGAAATGATGAAATCATTGTCTACAACGAAAGTGCATCATGCTTAAAGAAGTTGATCGTGTTCAAGTAATTAGGAGGAAAATAAAAAATGTGTGATACAACAAAAATCGATTATGATCGACTAAGCTCTCTATCAGAGTATGGGGCTTGTAAAAAACGTAGAACGTTCAAAGGGGTTCTTGGTGACTCTATTAAATCATCAGTTCCAACTGGCACCTTTTATAAGCGTGCTGAAATTTGTGCCGATACGATCCAACAAGCACTCCGCTATAATGAGAGAGAGGATCGGAATATCATGGAATACATGAATTCCCGTTACATTGAGGCTGGCTTTTTAAACCCACAGCAGAAAATGCAGGTTTTATTAGCAGACTGGAGAAGAGTCATGCGATATTTAAGAGATGAACATCGTGTTCCATCTTTCTTCGCAAAACGACTTGTTTCAGTATCGGATCAGCTCAAGCCAATTATGGTAGCTCCACATGCAGCGTTTGTCTCCAAAGGGATAGATGGTGAAGATCGTGTGGAATTTGTTTACTATAAAACTGGTAAACCAAATGTAACACAAAAAGGCAATAAGAACGCAATGAAGAGAGATCTTCAATTGTACGCAACAATTTTGTATGGTCGTCAAATGGGGTTCAAAAATATCACAGCATCTTTCTATTTTCTAAAGAAGGATACTGATACCCAAACATGGAACTTGAATGAGCAATCATTCTTCGGAAGTGGGAACATCGTAAGTCTTGAAGGAGATTACATGGGAAACACTGCTGAAATCGATACCTATATGAGTCCGATCATTCAAAAGTTTATTAATGGAGTAGGAGAAGAAGAGCAATTAGAAGAAAATTGTAAGTTTTGCGAATTCTTCAATATTTGCAAATATAAGAAAGCTCCTATCACAGTTATAGATGAAGAAGAATAAAAGCCGAAAAAGGCTATAGGAGGAAAATGAAAATGGAAATCAAGTTTAATAATGGGCAATTAGCAGCCATCAATACAACGCATCCTTACAACAGAGTTGTAGCGGGTGCAGGAACGGGAAAAACACAGGTCATTAGTGCTAGAGTTAAGCATCTTTTAGAAGATGTCGGTGCTAAACCTGAAGAAATCTTCCTAAGTACATTCTCTAAGAATGGTGCTTCTGAGATGGCAGCTCGTGTAAATAAGATGGTTGGAAAGCCTGTTTGTGGTTTGACCGCTACAACTTTCCATGCTTTCGAGTTCGAAATTATTAAAAAAATGTGGCACACATTAGGATATCGACATATTCCGTCAGTTATTGATGAAGTACAAGATAGGGCAATGTGTGATGCTCTGATTCGCCGTCATGAGATCGTAGAGTGGACTGGAGTTCATTTCCAGAACTATACAAGCTCAGGTTACGGTACGACTGGAGCATTAGATATCATGTCTATGATTCTACATCGAGTTTCAAGACTGGTTGTGGAAGGAAGAGCGTTGTCTGATATTGCCTATAATGACGTATCGGAACTCTTAACAGACAGAAAAGTGGATTTACCATCAAATATTGCCTTGAAGATCATTGCGATGTATCCAGAATATGATTCTATGAAGAAGGGATTCGATAATGAGTTTCAAGCTCCAGTAATCACGTTCGACGAAATGATTGTATTAGCGTTAAAGATTTTGGATGATAATCCAACATTCTTAGATGATAATTTCTACTTTGCTCACATTATTGTTGATGAAGCACAGGATACTTCAGAAGATCAGATGAAGTTATTAAATCATTTGATCAATATGAAGTCATTTAAGTCTTTACTTGTTGTAGGAGATGATTCGCAAGCGATCTATGAATCGTTAATGAATACTTCTCCAGATTTCTTAATCAATTTAGGAGATTATTTATATAAGAAAGACGAGGATGGAAATAAGCTTACACTCGACATCCACGATGTATTTATGGATATCAATTACAGATGTATTGAAAACGTAATTAAGTTGGCGAACATCATTATTGATAGAAATAAGAATAAGATCGACAAAACTCTTATCGCATCTCGTGAACCAGGCATGATGCCAACGGTACAGAAATTTAAGAGAAAATACGATCAGAAGCCATCGAAACTAAATATGGGCAAGAATCTTGAAAAAGGAGAAATCGATACGATTGCTCGTGACATCAAGACTCTTATTGATGCTGGTGAAGATCCTGACAATATTGCTTTCTTAGCTTTCTCAAAGGGAGAGTTAAAGAGTGTTGCGGATCGATTAACAGCTTTTGGAATTCCATCTAAGTTTGGTTTCCCAGAGTTATTAATTGAAAATCACCGTGTCATAGCGATGTTGAAGTTTATTCGAGAAATTTCTAAACCAGATGCAGCCGATGCAAATATGGACATGCTAGAAGTAGCAAATGCATTATTTGATGGAGATATTATTGAAGCTGGACCAGAAATCATGTCTACCTATGTAAATGAAGTAGTAAATAAGGTGAACACAATCAAAGCTGTAGATCCAGCTGCGAAGAAACTTATGATCATGGAATTTATCCAGGAGATTTCACATGGCGATGAAGCAGTATTGAATTTTTCTGAAAAGTTCAATGACATGGATGCTGATGAGATCATGTATTATGTTTCAAACTTCTTATCGTTTGGAGATAACATGATGTTCAAGCGTTCTGTATTAGGTCATGGTGTAATGTTGATTACGGTACACTCATCAAAAGGTTTAGAATGGAAACATGTATTTGGTTCTGTTTCAGGTTTCGAAAAGGAAAAATTATCTACAAGAAAAGCTGAAGAGCTACGACGCTTGTTATTCGTAATGATCACTCGTGCTCGTGATAGCCTATCTTTATATGGACAAGAAATTGCTTTCGGAACAATTGAAAATCCAACATACAATCGTTTCCTACAGGAAATTGAAGAAGCATTAGCTCAGTTATAAAAAGAAAGACGGTTATTCCGTCTTTTTTTATTTCTTTTCTTCTTGCATAATATTTGTGTCTAATTATTTGATGAGAAATGGAGAAAGAAAGAGTGGTGAATACAAAACATTACTCAGAAAATAAGGAAGACAATCAGACGCTAGTATAGCGAGTCCTAAAAGAGAGGACATAGGAGGAAAATTTATATTATGACAACAACAATTCAGGAAAAGATCAACAAGAGATTAGAACTACGTATCGGAACAGAATGGTTTGACCAGTTAAGCCGAGACTACCTGACTCTAGACAAGGTAGAGGGAGATGTAATGCATCTTTCTAATGAGTCTGGAGCAATCGTTGTAACAAACTATGGAAATCCAACAATTTCCTATGAACATTACAACAACACAAATAACCCAGACCTACGTGCACCACTATTAACATCAGATGATGCATATCTCGATGAAGATGGTTCTTTGGTAGTATTGGGTGAAAAGATTATCGGTTCACTACGCTTTAGTGAAATCGTTGCTTTTGGCTCAACATCCTTATTCTTATTATCTACAAATGGTAATCTGTACAATTATGATCTAACAAGAGATCATTTTGACAACATCGGTTACGATAGTAAGATCGTCAAGGTTGAGAAACTTCAATCAGATATCGAAGATATTAATTCTTCATTGAATCTATTAAAGCTCACAGTTGAGATCCACGATACTATCACAAAGGACGAGAAGACAGAAGATGTTACATTTACTCTTTCTGACGTTGCGGTAGTGGCTTTATATGAAACTGGCGAATACAACTTCGATTATGTTCGTGTAAATGACCATCAGTTAATTTCTCTTGTTTCAACAGAGGACTTTAGAACAGAAGATGGCGTAGACAACATCTTTAAGCTTGTTTTCAAGGGTGTTCGTGATGGCGAAGGCGAAATGTTGGATAGCGGATACCGTATCCCAACAGCTGGAAATGGCGAACTAATTACAGTCATCACAGTAAAGCATGGTGATGATCGAGTTCGTTGTAATGCATTTACACAGGCAACAGACATGGATGTTACACGTTCTATCAAGCGTGAAAATACATGTGAAGTCGTTCTTGTTGGTAAGAAGGGACTAATCTATTGCCGTGCTAGTCATGCACCTCGCACAATCTACATTGATGGCTTAGACGAGAAGTTAGATGGCTACGATTATCTGTTGTCAGCAGAAGTTGACTACAACATCACATCATTTAAGTTTGCGAATAGCAATCGTGAGGTTGTTGAAGTTCGTTGCGTTCGTACAGAAGATCGTGGATACATTAACGAGTTTGTAAAAGACTAAAGAAAGAGGACTGCTTATGCAGTCTTTTTTCTTTTTCATCATTTCGACAAAAAATAGCATAATATAGAAAAGGAGAAAAGATATGAAGAAATTAAGTAAAAAGGTACTTGGCAATATGAAGAGAGGAAACGGGATAAAAACCTATGTAGTTATGGTCGCTTTATTCTTCGTTCTTGCCATTTTATCCTATGCAAATATTATTCCTTGGTTTGTAAAATATATCCTATTAGGAGCGTTTGCATTGTATTTACTAAGGGGATACTTTGAGATGCATAAAAATGATGAAGATCTTTTAGACTAAAAACAAACGAAAGGCAGATATATCGATTTGCCTTTTTTCTTTCTAATTTTTCTTGCATAATAACAGTGTCTTTATCTGATTATATGGAGCATAACTAGATAGAGGAAGAAAATTATATGTCAGGAGGAAAATAAAAAATGACAGAAAAGAAGAAGAATAACTACCCACGAGAGGTATTTGCTGCAAAGACATCCTCTCAAACATTGTCCGTAGAAGGGCATTTAACACCGATCGATACAGAAAAGGTGGGATCACCTTACAAGATCTACGATGAGAAATTCTCTCGTTTTATCTTTGCGATCATCGGAAGTCAAAATGGAGTATCTCATAACTCTAAAGCCAATCTTCGTGTAAAGGAAGTGTTTGGTGTTATTGAGGCTTCACGTTCAGCAATGAATGCAGAAACAATGCTTGCATTACCATTTGCAAAGCAGATGTATCAATTGCAGAAGGCAACTGCTACCGTAATTGATAATGTGTTGTTTGGAACAAGATGCATTACAGCCATGATGCTTGGAAAGCCAATGCCACAGAAAAAGGCAGCTACTCAAGTTGGGAAACTAGCAAGTGGGAAAACTTTCCAAATTGGAAACTTAAAGGGAAAGACACCTTTAGAAGTAATTAAAGAAGAAGGTGGAATGAATACTCTTGTAAAGCAAAGAGAATTCTTAGCTAAGAACCTTGAAAAATTCCCTGCCAATGGAGAACTCATTGCGGCAATTGACGAAGCTATTTTTATGGCTCAAAACAATCTTTTAGATGCAGCCGTTGAAGTTGCTCCAGAAGAATTACAATTAGGTGTAACAACGATTTTCTCATCTGGTCCAAGACCATTAATTCATGGGGATAATGCTCAGGAATATTGCCCTGTAAACGAATTAGATATTACATGGACAATTGGAAACCGTTATCCTGTTGAGATCAGAGTTCAAAGTTATAAGGCTAAGGTCGTTAGAACCAATGCTGGTACCCTAAACGTAATGCGTTCCGATAAGCGAGATGAATGTGAAAACAGATTCAAGCTTTCTGCTGCTTCATGGTTTGAATGCCTGCATAACATGGAAACGCACATGCGTCGTTTTGAAGATATGCTCGCAGCAAAACAGTTCCAGATCGCTGATGATTTAGATCGTCAAAATCGTATGGAAGCAAAGCTACAAAAGGAACAATCTGCTAAACAGACAGCTGCTCCAGTATATCAGCAGCCAATGCAACAGCCATACCAACAGCCAATTCAGCAGACTTATCAACAACCACAGACTCAGGTTGCACCACAACCACAGTATCAGCAACCAATGATGCAATCAGCTATGCCGTATGCTCCAGTACAGCAGCCGATGTATCAACAGGTTCCGACTCCTGCAAATTATCAGGATATCCCAATGGATGCTTATTATCCAGTGGATATTCCAATGGAAGATTTCTAAAGAAAAGATCAGCTGCTTATATAGCAGCTTTTCTTTTTCCCATTTTTATAGCAAAATAATATTGTTCTTTAGTATGATGACATGGGGCAAGAAAGCCAAAGGAGGAAAATTATATGAAAAGAAAATATGTTGAAGCATCAAAACAAATGATGCTTGATGCTATCAAACACACAAGACCAAGAGTCAGAACGACTCGTTCCGCTGTGTTTCATAGCAAAAAGGAGTATTCACGTAGACGTGAAAAGCTCTTGATCAAAAATGCGGAATGGTAAAGGAGGAAAATAAGATGAAAGTAATTTTGATCGGAAAGACAGGTGCGGGGAAGACCAGCGTTGCCAAGGAACTAGAAAAGCTAGGATATTCCCGTATCATCACAGACACCACACGCCCAATGTGTGAAGGCGAACAGAATGGAATCGACTACAACTTCATTGAACCAAAGGATTTCATAAATAATATCAGAAAGAGAGAGTATGCAGAATACGACTATTTTGATACCATCTATGGTCGTTGGTACTATGGAAGCAGAAAAGAAGCTTACGAAAGAGAAGGAGATGAGTTTATCGTCCTTACTCCAAACGGCGTTAGAAGCGTTCTGGCGGCGACAAATGACAAAAATGATATCTGTATCGTCTACATTAAAGCAGGCGAAGAAACGCTATTAGAACGCCTTAAAAAGCGTGGTGATGATCCAGCTGAAGCAACAAGAAGACTTATGGCAGACAGAAACGATTTTGCTGAAGCAGAAGAATTAGCAGATATTACTATTTTGGAAGTGTTATCTCCTAAGCAGGCTGCTGAGTTTATCAACAAGATCATAAAGGAGGGCAATTTGTAAACATGCACTCGGCTAAAGACCGAGTACCTTCCTAGAAAGGTACGATTGTTTACAAGACTTAGGTTAGAGAAATCTTACCTACGATAGTTAGAAGAAACACATACACACCCTCGGTTGAATGCTCAAGACTGAGGCTCTGTGATTGCTGATTAAGTTGGACTAAGAGTGCTAAGCAAGTCCTGTGTCAGTAATTTCAAAACTCTAACTATCATTGTCGATGAGAAGTCCGATTCTTAACTTGGTAACAGAGTCAAGATAGGCACTACAGTCTGATAAGTGCTGTCTTATAGAGTAAAACTTATCATCAACGAAAGGAGCTGAAACGTAATGTTGGTATATGTATTAAAACAAAATGGACAACCTTTTATGCCAACGGCACGCTTTGGTAAGATTCGTAGATTATTAAAAGCAAAGAAAGCAAAGGTTGTTCGTAGAGAGCCATTTACTATCAAATTACTCTATGAACCAGAAACAGATGTGGTTCAAGAGTGCTATTGTGGTGTGGATACAGGCTCACGACATATTAGTGTAGCAGTTGTCAGTAATGACAAAGTGTTATACCAATCTCAAACCGAATTAAGAAGTGACATAAAACGAAAAATGGATGCTCGTAGAATGCATAGGCGTAATCGAAGAAGCAGAAAAACCAGGTATAGAAAACCCAGATTTCTAAATCGTGGTAACTCTACAAAAAGCGATAGGCTACCACCTTCGGTCAAACACAAGGTACAGGCTCATATTGACGAAATCGAGTTTTGCAAAAAGATACTACCTATCTCAAATTCAAATCTGATCATAGAAGTAAGTCAATTTGATACCGCTTTAATGAAGGACCCAAGTCTGATCAGTGAGAAGGCAAAACACTGGGGTTATCAACAAGGTTTCAATTATGGTTATTCATCAAGAAGAGAAGCAATTCTTCATCGAGATAACTACACCTGTCAGTGTTGTGGCAAAAAGAATTGCAGATTAGAAGTTCATCATGTTAAGTTTAGAAGTAACGGTGGTACAGACGATGAAGAAAACCTTATTACGTTGTGCGAAGATTGCCACAAGGGCGTTCACGCTGGTACTGTAGTTTTAGATAAGAGACCAAAGAAGAGTAAAAACCTAAAGTATGCTACTCACATGAGTGTCATCCGAAGTTGCTTGTTGAAGAAATATCCAGATGCAATCGAAACCTTTGGTTTTGTAACAAGTGAAAACAGGAACCATCTACAACTAAAGAAAGACCATTATATAGATGCTTGTGTCATTGCAAGTGGTGGACTAGAGTTTAAAAAGTTAGATGTGATTTACAAGAAAAGACGTGTTTCAGTTCAAGATAGAGTTTTAACAAAAGGTGTTCGTGGAGAAAAGAAGATTCCGACAGGTAAAGTTCATGGATTCAAAAGATATGACAGGGTTAAATATTTGGGAGAAATTTGTTTTGTAAAGGGAAGAAGAATTAAAGATGGATTTGTGTTAATGGATATAGATAACAACGCTATTGATTTTAGAGATATAGGCGGAAGGCAGAATCCATCTTACAAATCTATCGAAAGATTGAATACAAGAAGAAGTATTTTATGTATAACTAAAAAAATAGAAAGAGAGGAAAGGCTCATTCCTATACTAAGCTAAAGACTTAGTATTTTCCTGAGCTGAAAAATTATGAAAATGATTGCCTTATGTGATAAAGTTGGTGGCTATACGTTTAACAACAGAGAAATCATTTTTGATAAAAAGTTGATTGAAAGAATGTTAAATGATTTAAACGTAAACGAAACTTTGTGTTTTGCAACGAAAAGCAAATTATTCTTTACAATCTTAGAAATCAACCCAAAACAAAAAGCAAAGCTTATCGTAAGCACATCAGATGAATTAGGAAAAGACGATGTATTTCTGATTGATCTAACAGAAGATTACAAGAGATATATTGAAGATTGTTCTGATGTAATACTATATTGTGTTGATCAAAAACTACCATCAGATAAGCGTGTAGTTTTGCCTAGCAACAAGTTTTGTTTCTATGAAGAAGAGGTCGTAGAAGATCACAGCTTCGATTGCGTTGTTAAGAAATTAGTGTTCAAAAGAGAGGAAAATTAAAAATGAGAAAGTATAGAAGAAACAGATTTATTTCCAAGATTTTCTTTCTTATTATTTCTTTATTGTTAGCATATATCACAAAAACATACGTGCTAGATAAGGAAGATAAAAAAGAAAGAATAACACCGATCCAAGAAAAAGAAAGTGAAAATACCGTAGAAGAAAAGCAGGTTGAAAAGCAGACGGAAGAAAAGACATCTTCTGAACCATCGACATTCGACTATAGTTCTCTACCAGAATTTTCTGGAGAGCCTTATACCGTTGTCAATGATAACAAACCATACTTCTACGATGATTACATGGTTCCAAAGGAGTATACAAGCTATGCTACCTATGGAGAACTTGATCAACTTGGAAGATGTACAGAGACATTTGCCATTATCGGTAAAGATATCATGCCTACAGAACCTCGTGGCTCTATCAAGGAAGTCAAGCCAACAGGTTGGAAGATTGCGAAGTATGATTTTGTAAATGGAAAGTATTTATATAATCGTTGTCACCTTATTGGTTATCAATTGACAGGTGAAAATGCAAATCCAAAGAATCTGATCACTGGAACAAGATATCTGAATGTAGATGGAATGTTACCATTTGAAAACCTGATCGCAGGATATCTAAAGGCAAATCCAAATTCTCATATAGCATACAGAGTAACACCTATTTTCATAGGAGATGAACTTGTAGCTAGAGGAGTCTTAATGGAAGCAATGTCTTTAGAAGATAAGGGAGAATCTGTTATGTTCAATATCTTCTGTTACAACGTGCAGCCAGGAGTAACGATCGACTACAACAATGGTGATAGTTGGTTAGAAAATTAAAAAAAGAGCGTGCTAAATGGTACGCTTTTTTCTTTTCTACTTGACATATATATACTGTTATGGTAACATATATGTATCAATAGGAATACCCTATAAAGGAGAAAAACATGAACAAGGTTATTTTAATCGGACGACTATCTCGTGATCCACAGTTACACGTTACACAAAACCAGAAGAAGATCTGTAATTATACGATCGCAGTAGACCGTCCTCGACAAAAGGATCAAGAAGGCACAGCAGCAGACTTTATTAGCTGCGTATGTTTTGACAAGATGGCAGAATTTGCCGCTCAAGCATTTGCAAAGGGGATCAAGTTAGCAGTTGTAGGTCGATTAAGCACACGTACATACATCGACAAGAATACACAAAAGAATGTGTATGTAACAGAAGTTATTGTTGAATCCCAGGAGTTTGTAGAAAGCAAGGAAGCAAATCAGAAGTACAAACAGGCTCAACCAGTAGCTCAACAGGCACCACAGTATGATCCTTACGTAGCTCAACAACAGTATCAACAGCCAATTTCTCAACCACAGGTTCAGGCTGTACCACAGCCACAGTATCAGCAACCTGCACAGCCAATGTATCAACCACAACCACAAGTTGCTCCACAACCAATGCAGCAACCATATCAACAGCCTGTACCAATGGCTCAACCTAGTCAGCCACAGCCAATGCCAGAATATGGTCTTAACTTAGGTGCAGACGACTTACCATTTTAAAAATCTAAAAGAGGATTAACATAAGTCCTCTTTTTTTATTTCTATGTTTATTACAAAATGTATATATAAATAGTCTGATAACATGGAGAAAACAGACATAGGAGGAAAATTATATGAAAAAGTTTTTTGCAGTTTATGATTTGCAAACAGAAAGTTTTAAAGCTGGTATGACTGGGGTAGATCCGAAAGAAATGATCGATATGATGGTTGATTATATTTGCAACATCATCAAGGAAGATGAAGAATGCGAATATGAAGATGCATCAGATATCGAAATTATTGACGCTTTTGGTTTTACATTTTGCGAAGTATCAGAAAAAGATGCTGAAATCATCGAGAACTCTGAGGACTGTGGATTGCTTACGACTGTAAAAGGCGTAAATGTCGCTAAATACAAGAATAAGATCTTACCGATCGAAGAGGTGGCAAATGCTTATCAATTGTAAAATCGGCGACAAATTCATCTATCATGCAGGCAAGCTATTGTCCAAACATGGTTATTTCCATGCGGAAGATCTAAAGCTTAAATGCCATGTAGTAGAGATATTAGATGATGCGATCGTTTTAGAAGCAAACTGTTCCAAGAAGAACCGTTATTATATGACGGAAGAAACAAAAGAATTATACGAAAAGGAGGAAAATTAAAAATGAAAGTAACAATGACAGAGGGGTACCTTCGTGATGAAGGTTACAAGGCTGTTAAGACAGTTACAGAAAGCAACAATACGATTGTTGTATGGGGTTCAAAAGAAATTGGATATGATCTAATGATTCGTCTTTCTGCAACCCAAAAGAAATATGCAGATGTTTGCTTTATTAATGCTTGTGCATTACGCCATGTTGCACTTCGTTCTGAAGTAGAAGCATTTGCGATGCAAAGAAAAGTAACATCAAAGATTGAGTTCTTAGAAGCAATTCAAGAAATCGAAAAAGAATTAAAAGAAAGAACAAATGGAGGAAAATAAAAATGAAGTACGGTCTCTACAGCTACAACAAGAACACAGGGAAATACGTCTTATTGTGTGAGTCTAAAAACAAAAAGGCAGTACACAATGAGGCTAGATTTCTACAAGCATTTGAGAAGAATGCTGAAAAAGTGTGGCGTATCATTACTGCAAAGACGGAACAAGTGTTTCCAAAAGTAATCTAAATAAGGAAAGAGCTATATAGAAATATAGCCTTTTTTTTATTTCTTATTTTATTGCATTATATATGTGAATTGTTTGATGACATGGAGATCAAATAAGTGTATATATATTTGTATAAAAAAAGGAGGAAAATGATGAAAAAATGGGAGAAAGGAAAAATTGGCGAACTAATGACGCTCGCTAAAAAAGCCCCTGTTCAATGGGTAATAGCAACAGCCAGTAAAAATTATCCAGACGCAACAGCAGATGAGATCTATAATGAAGTTTCAACTTCAAGTGATCCATATACTACAGCTGTGATGAAATTCGGGCTAACCCCAATTTATGATCACAATAAGAAAATGGTTCCATTTTCAAAAGAAGCTATTTTGGCAGTATCACCAAAGAAAGGACAAAATGCTTATGCGTTATGCCCGTTCCATGGCGATCAAGTCCCTGGTTCTTTTGTAATCACACCAAGCAAAGCGATGTGGTATTGTTTTACAGATGGTTTTGGAAAGTCAACCATTGATTTCGAAATGAGATTTTACGGTATTACAAAATTTAATGATGCAGTTTATCACTTATGTTATCGAATGGGTTATATATCCAAAGAAGAATATAAGAATAAAAATGCCATCAAAGTAAATCTTGATGCGGTCAAGTCTCAGGAAAATGTTGCAATTAACCAAACTGAGGCTCCAAAGGCTGATCCTGATGTGATTCACATCGTATATTCAGCTATGGCACTCGTATCGGGGCTTTCACCAAAAGACCGTGAACATCTAATTACTGCAAGAGGTCTATGTGAAGAAGATCTGAAAAACTACTTTACATTCCCAGTAACAGAGGGAAGCGATCATAGTAGCACTTTTGTAAGACGCATGTTCAAGCTGATCAGAGATAGATTTACTTATGAATCTTTTAAGAAGAAGTTTGAAGAACTTACAAGAGAAGAAAAAGAAGCTTTCAAGAAACATGAGCTTCTAAATAAGATCGTAAAGCAAATGCCTTTGGTTCCAGGGTTCTATCTTGATATTAATTCAAGACGAGTAAAATTTACAGGCAGAGCTGGAATTGGGATCATGGCAAAAGACGAAAACGGAAAATGCGTAGGAATCCAGATCCGAGCATATAAAAAGAGCGATAACGCTCCTCGCTACACATGGTTTTCATCAGCCTCCTTAAATGGAGAAGCTGGTATTTATGGTGGAGCTAGTTCTGGATCTCCAGGTGGAATCATTTATCCAAAATCCATGACGGATAAATCATCCATTTGTATTACAGAAGGTCGATTTAAGGCTGAAGCAATTGCCAAGGCTGGAAACATTGCAATTTATGTTTCTGGAGTAAGCTCTTGGAATTCTATTATTCCAATGCTGAAGTCTATAAAAGGTTCTCGAAATAAGGCGTTCTTAATGTTTGATGCAGATGTACTACAAAATAGTTCTGTTTATAGACAATTAAGTGCTTTATCAGAAGCTTTAAAAGAATTAGGACTTGATCCATTTGTTCTCACGTGGCGTGAAGAATACGGAAAAGGCTTTGATGATCTAATGCTTCAGAATAGAAACTATAGAGCTTTATTAAAATCCATAAAGTTTGATGAGTTTAAAGCTATCTATGAAGAACGTTTTAGTATGTTGCTGGATCTATATCATGTTGATTCTTATAATAAGATGTCACCTGATACAAGAGCGAAGTTCAACCATGACCTTTCGAATGTATTAGCAGCGATGTATCAATTGCCACTAAAAAAATAGCCAAGATGATTTCTTGGCTTTTTTTATTGATTTACAAAGGTAAAAAGAATAAAATATAATTAAGCAAAGGGGAATATATCCCATTTTGCAAAACACTTCAAAGTGTTCTTGTTTTCTCAGTACCACTCTTTTTTCTACAGTGCTATAAAGCACACTTTCGTTAGAGCCGATATAATTTCGGCTCTTTTTATTTGCTAAAAAGAATGGGAAAGACTTGTAAAAATCATACTGTTATGCTATAATAAGTATATAAAGAAAGAAGAGATTTAGGACAAAAAGATTCCTAAACAGTATACAAGAAAAGGAGATTACACATGAAATTATTCAAGACAAAAAGTGAAAAAGAAATCAAGAAGTTAAAGCCAATCTTAAAGAAGATTGAGAAGTTTGGAAAGAAGATTGCATTATTATCAGATGAAGAACTAAAGCAGAAGACAAACGAATTCAAAAAGAGAATCGAAAATGGCGAGAAGTTAGACAGGATCTTACCAGAGGCATTTGCCGTGGTACGTGAAGCCGATCGTCGTGTTTTAGGCATGTTCCCATACGATGAGCAGGTAATGTGCGGTATCTTATTACACCAAGGAAGAATCGGTGAGCTTGCTACTGGACAGGGTAAGACACTGGTTTCAACGATGCCAGCCTACTTAAATGCTTTAACAGGAAAAGGTGTACATGTCGTAACAGTAAATGACTACTTAGCAGCTCGTGATGCAGAACAAATGGGCAAGGTACACGAGTTCCTCGGTTTAACTGTGGGCGTAGTATTAAATGATTCCTCCCCATTAGAACGTCAGATCGCATACGGATCCGATATCACTTATATTACAAATAACGAATTAGGTTTCGACTATTTACGTGACAACATGGCAACTGAAGCAGCTGATAGAGTTCAGCGTGGCTTACACTATGTTATCATGGATGAAGTTGACTCCGTTTTAATCGACGAAGCACGTACTCCACTTATTATTTCTGGTGGCAGTGGAAAGTCAACAGAGTTATACAAGCATGCCGACATGTTCGTTAAGTCTTTGGTTTGTGGTAAGGCTAAGGAATTCAGCAAGATCGATTCTTTAATGGGCGAAAAGTATGAAGAAACAGGTGACTACATCAAGGATGAAAAGGACCAAGTTATCACTTTAACAGAAAATGGAATCAAGAAAGCTGAAAAGGTCTTTGCAATCGAAAATCTTTCTGATTCAACAAATATTGAATTACAGCACTGCATCAACACTGCATTACGTGCAAACTATCTCATGCACAAGGATGAACACTACATTGTTCGTGATGGCGAAGTTATGATCGTTGATGAATTTACAGGACGTGTAATGGACGGTCGTCGTTTCTCCGATGGCTTACACCAAGCTATCGAAGCAAAGGAAGGCGTTGAAATCAAGGAGGAAAACCAGACTTTAGCAACTGTAACATTCCAGAATTTCTTCAACAAGTACGAAAAGAAGGCTGGTATGACAGGTACAGCGATTACAGAAGAAAAGGAATTCCAAGATATCTATGGTATGGATGTCGTTGCAGTTCCTACTCATCAGCCAGTTATCCGTAAGGATCTAACTGACATTGTTTTCCTAACAAAAAAGGAAAAGTATGAAGCAATCTGCAATGAAGTAGAAAAGGCTTATAAGAAGCGTCAGCCAGTATTAGTTGGTACAGCTAGTATTGATGTTTCTGAACTTTTAGACCGTGCATTATCTAAGCGTGGTATCCCACATACAGTATTAAATGCAAAGAATGACTCTAAGGAAGCTGAAATCGTAGCTAAGGCAGGTATTGCTGGAGCAGTAACGATTGCAACAAACATGGCTGGTCGTGGTACAGATATCAAGTTAGATAATGAAGCAAAGGCTAATGGTGGATTAAAGATCATTGGTACAGAACGTCATGAATCCCGTCGTATTGACAATCAGTTACGTGGTCGTTCAGGTCGTCAAGGCGATCCAGGTGAATCTCGTTTCTACTTATCTTTAGAAGACAATCTTGTGAAGCGTTTCGGTTCTGCTGACTATTTCTCTATCTATGAAAAGAATCATACAATGGGAGAAGAGATCACAAATAAGATCTTGTTAGCAGCTATTACAGATGCTCAGCGTCGCATTGAAGATAACAACTACGGTATCCGTAAGAATCTTTTAGAGTATGATATTGTCAATAACCATCAGCGTGAAATCATTTATGCAGAACGTAATAAGGTCTTAGACAAGGGCAATATGTATGCAACGATCACAGGCATGGTCAAGGATCATCTTGATGGCATCGTTTCAAAGAGCATGAATGGCAAGAAGCTAACAAAAGAAGAGTTCGATTCTTTAAACAACCAGTTATATGCAATCTATCCAAACTTATGTGTACGTAATGAAGAATTAGTTGGAGCAAACAAGGAAACTGTATTAAATGCAGTTGTAGAACGTGCAATGAGCGTTTATGCAGAAAAGGAAGCACTCTTTGTAGACCCAGAACAGATGCGTCAATTAGAACGTCAGGTTTTATTACGTATTATTGATACAAACTGGAAGATCCATTTAGATGATATGGAACAGCTAAAACAATGGATCGGTATCAAGGCTTATGGTCAGAAGGATCCTAAGTTAGAATACAAGCGTTTGGGCTATCAGCTCTTTAATGAAATGATGATGAATATCATTGCTCAAACAGTCAAGACAATGTACAATATTCAGGTATTCGTTCCTGCACCAGAACCAAAGCAAGAAGAAAAAGAACCTATTATTGAAGAAGTCAAGACAAACAACAAGCACATGAAGATTTCCGTTGCAAAGATGCAATTAGATTAGAAAGCCAAAGGAGGACATAAAATGGCGTTAAATCTTTTAGAAGAGTTACAAGAAACGAAAGAAATGGCAGAAAGAAAGGCTGCAAGAAAAACATCAAAGCTTAAACCGCTACTAGAAAAGTGTATTAAAAATCAGGAATTTTCAATCCATGAAGCAATGGAAAGGTATGAAGGCAAGTGTTATCGAAATCATATTATGTTCCAGATCCCTATCGATTTATTAGACTTATCAAGAAGTGAACTTGCTCCGCTAATTCGTCATAAGTTAGTTCAAGCAATGAAGGAAGTCACTGGAGCAAAAAACTTATATTTGATGGATATCGGAAGTAGCAACACTGCTTATTTCAAGATCGACATGTCAGAAGAGACAAGCGAGTTATTCGAAACTGCGATCAAAACAAATATGCTTCACGACACCGATTTATTGATCAAAGAAAAGCTATTAGAAGCAGCATCAGATGGTGTTAATAATGGCAAGCAATCCTTAATGGATTATTGTGGATGTAGCTTATTCCCACTCTACGATAGACATAGCCAGTGGCTAAAAGAAACGATTGAGAAGCTCTATGAATCACGAGGCATTTCTTTAAAATTAAATACAAAAGAACCAAGCATGGAATTTTCTTGGAAGTAGAGATATTTAAAAAGGGCAAAACTACATTGTCCTTTTTTATTTCTTCTTATATCGCATAATATTTTTGTATCATTTGATAACATGGATAAGGCTAAAGAGCCAAAGGAGGAAAATTATGTTATTAATAGATGAATTAAGAGCAGAATACAACAAGTTGGAAACAGTCATGAAGGATCTGGAGGCTATAAAAAGCCAAGTAAAAAAAGCATTAGAGAATGGACAATATATCGTTTATTCTCACTGTCAAGAGCAGGTGAAAATGTCTATCAAATTAGACAAAGAGTTCGATTGCTTATTAGAAAATACTGAACTAGCAATCAAGATATTAACATCAACAACAAATAAAGTCTGTGGAGGCAATACTTTTGTTACAGTTGATTCAACACAGGTAATCTGTGTGGTTAAGCAATTCTATCCAACAGATAGATTGGACCTACCATTTCATAAAATGATGTTAACAGACATTATTGAGTTTACAAAGTTCCATTTAAAAAATGAAATGTTAGAGAAGGCAAAGAATGGTTTTTCTGAAGGAGAGATCAAACTTGGAGAAAAGGCAATGGATATCACTGTTTATTCTGATATCATTTTTAAAAAGTTATCTGAATATTATGCAGAACAAGGTATTAAGGTTCAATTCGGAATGCTTTTAAGCGATCCGATCTATTTCAACTGGGATCCAAAGAAGGAGGAAAATTAAATGTTGGACAAAGTTTATTTAAAAAACGGCGAGTATGCCATGATGTGGGTATTTAAAGAAGTATTAAATCTCGTAAAAGAGAATGGTGGAAAGCTTGCCAACAAGCAATACTACCAACAAGACTATCATTTTGCTGGTGAACAGCTTATTATCAGAAACGAAGACCAAGCTGAAATGACGGTTAAAGGCTTCACATGGAGTTTTGGTTCTTATATTGCATTTGAACTAAACGGATATTATTACTACTTACAAAGTGGTAGTAACCCATTGATTGACAATGCTTTTATGAAGACAAAGATCATTCACAAGGATGGTAAGGATTGGATTCAATCTGTTTACCTAGATGACCTTGATGATGTTTGTAGTCCAACGCTGACAGCTCTTCGATACAATGGTGGCAAACCATTTTATGCAGATGTTAGGAAGATCGCTCAAGATCTACTTAACGAGATGATCGATTCAAAATGCTCTGGCGTTGCAGAGAAGAGAACCTTTACTGTCGTTTACAAGGAAATCGAGGACTAAAAAAAGAGAGGGCTATTACCCTCTTTTTTTATTTAATAAACGTTGGTTCCGCTTTTGTTATATAGACCTCTGTTCTAGGGTTATTTTTATCATAGAATACTCTGCTTCCATCCGTAGATACAACGATTTTAGCATTGTCGTCCACTAGCAACCCATTCACAACGAGAATATCGTGCAATGCTTCATTCAGATTGGTTAGGTCTATGGTTCTATATGTATCCATGTAATATAAGGCTTTGATATTGATCGGATAATCAATGCCCAAAGGTCTTACAAACAAAGATGCGTCTTTCTCATACTTTTTAAATGGACTTGATGGAGCGACGAATGGAACCTTCTTTATTTTCCCAGTCGTCTTCGAGATAATATTCTTATGATAAATATTTTGAGAATTCTTCTTTGTTCTTGGGCAGATGGGAATAACAATTTTGATACTCCCATCGCTCAAAACCTTTGTCCCTACTGTATCTTTACTCATAGTGATTGGATGACTCCTAATACATGTATGATCAGTACATACAATGGAACGATAACGATATACAGAATTGTCTTAATATTCTTTATCGTTCTATTATTTAACTTAAATATTTTCCGCATTACATTTAAGATTGAAAAAATAAAGGTAAATAATAACGCTAACACAAACACGAATGCCATCCAAGCGATTGTAATATGGAAAATAAATGCATGGATAGGCTCAGATAATAGCATCGCAAGGTTGAAACCTAATACGGCTTGAGCATCAATTCTGACTTCATTTAATGCAGAGTTAATTAGACTAGGAACTTTCTTTGTATATGCTCCACTGACTCTAAATTGCGTTGTTTTGATGCCCTCTTTAACTGGGATGATATTTACCCTAGATTCTTTCCCATCACGCTTATATGCTAATAAAACAGGGCTAGAATCGATTCTGTAATCTTCCAAGATCTTTTTTGCTGTGTATTCTTTTGTTACAGGAATACCAGAAATGGAAAGGATCTCGTCACCAACCTTTAATCCAGTTTTTTCAGCTATTCCATATACTTTGGATAGCTTATTATCATCTCCGCAAACAATACCGATCGAATAGGCATCATCTCCATTTGCAGAGATTTTAGCATATTCTTCTATTCCATCATGTAAGTAAACAATCTGATAATCTTCATATTTGCTTTGTTTCTTTAAATGTTTTTTATATTCTCTAGTTGTAAATACCTTTTGTTCGTTATATCTAAGAACAAGATCTCCATCAGATAATGTAGCTGGGATATCTGTGCTATCTGTATTTATTTTAATGTATGGAATGTCTGTTCCAACAGTTAAAATAGAGATAAACGATAGAGATATAGCTACGATTAACAGTATTGCTCCAGATAAAATCCCTCTAATAGTTCTCTTTGTTTTTCTAAAAACTTTTCTTAATAACTTTTTGATCACGAAATATATCAATGCAATCGTAATCAAAAGCACAAATGACAAAATTGCTTTGATAAATACCATTCTATTTCCTTCCTTATTTCTTATTTTCTTTTAATCTACTAATAACATCTTTTACAAGTGCCCCACGTTTGCTTTCATTTTCATAAAATGTCGTTTGATAACAAAGTGGGCTATCTTTCATTAAGTTCATAGCAAATACGAGACCATTATTATACTTATTTACGTATGGGTTATCGATCTGCTCATCAGTTGGATCTCCAAGTAAAACAAGCTTTGAGTGTTCCCCTGGTCTTGTAAGAATGCCAATTACATGCTTTCTTAACAGGTTTTGGGATTCATCACAAATAATATATGTATCAGAAATACTTCTTCCTCTGATATAAGAGAAAGATTCTACTCGGATCTTTTCGTCTCCGATCAACTGATTGATTTGTGACTTCACTTTATCTGGTTTTACACCTTTTGCCAGCATGATCGTCTTGAGATTATCCCAATATGGTCTCATAAGTGGATCAATCTTTTCTTGCTCATTACCTGGAAGTGCCGCATCATTTTTGTCAATCATTACATTTGGTCTTAACAATAACACTTGCTTAACTTCACCACGATCCAATGCATCTAGTCCACCAGCTACTGCAAGGAGTGTTTTTCCTGTTCCAGCAGGACCAGAAATAATTGCCAGAGGAACCTTATCAACAGGACTGACTACACACTCTTTTGCAAAATATTGTGCATTGTTTTGTGGCTTGATCCCACTAAACTTTGATCTGTCCGTATAAAGAGGAACGATTTCTTCACCAACTACTTTCCCTACAGTTTGGATGCCTCCTGTCTTTTCTTTTGCATATAATTCAACAAATTGATTTTCATGTAGGTTATTTCCATTTTCCAACTCTTTTGCTAATATGGCATCTTTGATTGAAACAGAACCACCTTTTTGTAACATCTTTACAGCTGATACCTTAGCTTCGATAATGGAAGTTCTTCCACTATAGACTTCTTCTTCCATAGGGTTCTTATATTCCTCTACTGTTAAGCCATATCTGCCCATAGCTCTATTCGCCATGCCATTATCATTTGTCACAAGAATTACTTTTCTCTTCTTTTCTTTGGAAGTCTGGTTATCACTATAATCTCGTAGAGCTTTTGCCGTTAATATGATTTCCCAATCTGAGATATCTTTATTCATACTGGCTTCTAAATCTGAACGATTGAAGTAATTAGTAAAGAATATGTTTCCACCACCTTCAGAGGTACAAACGATCTCATCTTTCAATCGCTTCTCATCTCTTTTGATGCTCTTTTGCTCTCCTAATAGTTTTCTAATTTCCTTGTTAGCAGCTCTTGCAGCTTCGGCTCGTTCTGGATTTTTATAATCCTCTTTCAAAATGTTTAACTCATCCAATACTGCAACTGGAATATAGACATCATTCTCTTCAAATTTATGCATTGCATCTTCATCAAGCAATAGCACATTTGTATCTAACACATATTGTTTTTTCATTTATTCTCTTCTTTCTTTTCTTCTTTCAATTGAAATAACATCTTAACAATTTGTTCTTTGCTCATAAAGCAAGCTAACATCATCATTGGGCTTTCAAAGAGATTCAGTTTGTTTTTCTTGTAGAATTTTTTTAAAGTTTCAATCCCATGATATTCAGTATCTTTCGTAACCTCTAAATCACAATAAAACCCTTCGAACTCTTCAATTTTATTCAAATCGAGTTTCCCTTTGACCTCTGGAACGTACTTCCTAACTTTTAAATATCTCCTCAGATCTTCATCGTTGATCTTGTAGTGCTTTTCAATAAAAGCCTTTAGTTCCTTTTCCTTCCCATCTTTGATCATGGCAACCATAAAAGAGACCTCTGTAATAAACGCAGCTTCTAATATATTAAAAGCAACATAATTATCAGGATATTCAAAATCATAATATTCAATAGAATGAATTCTTCTGACAACAGATGTAATCAGGTTATCTTGTTCCGTTAAATCGGTTATAGTTGCTGGTGTTAACATCTGCCTAACCCGTACAATATCATCTGGGACATTATCCAATGTCACTAGTTGTGGGCAATATTCAAAAACAAACCCACTTGTTTTCTGTGCCATATCGTTCAAATAAAATAGTAGACTCTTTTCTCTATCTTTTCCAAGCCCAACTGGCATATCATAAAATTTCAGCATACATGCTCCTTTCTTATTCATATTTATTATATCATATACTGTTATGCATTACTAGAATTTTATACTGTTATATGATATAATTTAAGAGTAAAAGAAAGGAGTGCTATTTATGAAAAGAAAACCTATCGATCCATACTTTCATGAAGTAGTAGGACAGAATCTTCAATTTGAAGGAACGCTTTATTCTATGATACCGATCATCAAAGAAATATCTGGTGGAAAACGTCTAAAGTGTTTTCCTACGATCTGCTTCCATGATGTAAAAGAACTTGGTTCTGGACTACCCTTTCGCCAACATGTCAATGTCCTAGTGACAGATGCAATGTTCAATAAAACTTTATTTGACAATAAATTCTTTATTGGCGATACAGTCAGATTTACGGCGAAGGTATTTTATTATGAGTCCAAAAAGGTCAATAAAAGATACAATTATCGTGAATTATCGATCGGATTAAAAGATATCGGGAACATGGTTTCAATAGAAGGAAGCAAAAGACCAAAGGGAACATTAAACAAAGAGGAGTTTCGACGTAAAGGCGGCATGACTACAAAGTATGCCATGGCATGTGAAAGATACAACAAAGAAGGAAACTTTGATGTAAATATTCCAAGTTTCTATTCTCTGATATCGAATGGATATATTCCGCCCCAAAAATAAAAGCAAGGCTTATTTGCCCTGCTTTTTCTTTTTTTCTTTTCTCTTGTCACTTACCACTAAAACAATTAATAAGATAGGAGAAATAACCAACCCAATTGCTAAAGCTTTTTCTTTGATTGGCATACTAGAAACCTGTTCAATCGGAGTAATCTTCTTTTGCTCGATCGGAACTGGGTCAATTCTTTTTCCTCTAACAAGTAATCTATGAGAATTAACACCATAAGGCGTACAAGTTATCAGTGTAATAAGATCGCTATCTGGTTCTATTGCAAGCCCACTTGTATCTTCAGGAAGAACTGTATCAATTTTATCTACCCTATAAGCCATTGTTTTATCCAAGACGTGCAAATAAATCAGGTCCCCTTCTTTCATCTGATCAAGATCGGTAAACAATTTTGCCGATGGAAGTCCTCTATGCCCACTTAATACTGTGTGGGTCCCAACGCCACCGATAGGTAAACTTGTTCCTTCTACATGTCCAACTCCTTTTGATAATACATCTTCACCGATACCATGATAAATAGCTAAACGAACGTTGATTTTCGGAATTTCTATATATCCCATAACATTATCATTAGTTGGGTTTAACAACTGATCATAAGGATGTGATAATACATAGTCCTCATTATCATGGAAAACATCCTTTACGAAGTTGACTGTATGTTGATCATTATAAGCTTTTGCATCAGCCCACATTTTATCAATCTGTTCTTTATCAAGTTCTTTTACGTTATTTTCGTATTCATCGGCAATCTGGTCATTTCGATACTTGTTCCACAAGTCACTTGCAATTGGATATCCCATGATGCCAAGCCCAATCGTCATACCTAAAAGGCACAATAGCTGGACCACAAACTTTTTTCTTTCCTTTTTCATATTTATATTATGCTATATATTTAACAAATCAAATAAAAAAAAGGAAGTTTTTACACTTCCTTTTGTTTTACTTTGCTAATTCTTCTTTTTCTTTGCGAGCTTGCATAAATGCATAGCCAAATCCGCAGAATAAGCCGATACCAGCTACAGTAAACATTACTGTACCAACACCACCAGTAGAAGGTAATGCAGCTAACTTAGTATTTTCGATCTGTGTAGGGTTGTCGATCGCTGTTACGATAGTATTCTTAACCTTACCATAGTCTGGGTTTTCATCACCAGTATCTAATAAAGCCTTGTTATCTACTTCCTTAGTATTTGTATACTTCATTTCGCCAACCTTGTTCCAAGCGGCACCAGCCTTAGTTTCTGTTGTAATAGAGTAGTCTGTTAATACGCCTTCTTCATCAAGGTTTGCAACGATGTCGATCTTGTATACTGTATTGTTTAAAGAATAACCTGCTGGAGCAGAAATTTCCTTTAAGTAATATGTGCCAGCATCTAAGCCATGGAAGTTCATGAAGCCCTTATCAGTAGAAGTTGTTTCTGCAATCTTTGTCTGAGCATCTTCATCACTATAGAGTCCGAACTTAGCACCTGCTAAAGCCTTTGTAGAATGCTTGCTAAATGTGTGTGTTTCGTCTTCTTTTTCTTCCCATGTAGTAGATTCTGTGCGTTCTGACACCTTGCTTAATTCATTTGTTTGATGCTTGCCTTGCTTGCCATCAATTGTACTACCTGATTCTTCCCATGTTCCATCAATGTTTCCGTCGATAGAGAATGTGTAATGGTATGTCTTATCCTTAACAGTCTTAACGGATTGTTCATTTGTTGGATCATTAGAATACTTCAATGTAGCAACGTTCTTGTTGTCTGCAAAGTTCTGGTTTGTTTCTGTAGAAGTAAGCTTTGTCTTATAAACGATCTTAACTGCTTCATTACCATGAGCCATTAAGTATTCGCTCTTGAACTTAACTGTAAAGTCCTTGCTGCCTACACCGTTTACTAGCTCATAGTCAGTATTTGCTACTAAATCAGCTCCAGCAGCATTCTGGATCTTGATCTCAGAGATGTTTTCAAATACATCTTGTAGCTTATCTGAAATTTCAAAGCGTGGGTTCTTATAAACCGTTCCATTTTCGCCAACTTGATAGGATGGTAACTGTGTGTCGATTTGGAAAGTGATTTCGTCAGCAACTGTTGAACCAACGCCATCAGCAGATACCAAGTCACCTTTCTTCTTTTGACCATCTACGATGATGTTCTTTTCCATAGTTGGTGTGCTTCTCTTTAAGAATGCTACCTTACCATTTGCAAAGGCATTGTTGAGATTAACTGTACCGCCATCCGCAGCGTCTACGTTTGCGTTTGGAATGTTTACAGATACGATTGCAGGGTTATAAACAGTTGTATTTGACTTAGAAACTAATACAACGTATTCGCCTGCTGGTGCTTCTGCTGTAAAATCTGTACCATTACGAGTTAAGGAAACAGGTTCAAACTCTGTCTGATGAGCTAAGATGTAGGATACAGCAGCCTGTACTTCCTCTGATGTTGGCTTAGCTAAGTCGGCAATTGTAATACCATCTACAGCTTTATAGCCGAGTAAACCGTGGTCGTTGAATTCTGGCTTAACAATGCGGTAAGCCTTTACTTCAGCGTTTGTATCAGCTGCGTCAACATTCTGAACTGTGATAGTTGCCTTTGTTGTAGCTGATGGTGGAGTGGCTCCTTCTGCGGAAACAGGTAATAAAGCAGATGCAATACCTGTGGCTACAACTCCAAATGCAGCCGTTTTAATAATTTTCTTCTTCATTTTTCCCTTTCTATTCTTTTTATACAAATAAAAGAAGTGAACGTGTCGTTCACTAATGATTATGCTATTTTATTACTTTTTTGAACAAAAAAACGGTAAATTTTTTTTAGCTTAGCGTATGAATGGCTCTCTCCTTTCTTATTTGACTTATACATAAACAACTGCTTCTTGCTGATATTCGTTTGCATTTAGATAACTTAGGTGTTTTTGTACCCCTAGGCATATCACTAAAGTCTATCTTATTGCCAAAGATATCCATAAGCGTTGCAAACCCTGAACTCATTCTACCTTTGATGAAATACTTATTTCCTAGATATTCTACCCTATCAAATTTTCTAAAGCCACAGATTTTACCTGTAGGGAGTTTCTGTTCTCCTCGAATACCCTTTGTAAGTTGATAATCTCCTTTGGAGACCCTGTTCTTATAGAAAATTACTTCTAACTCTTTAAACTCTAAGCCGCCACTTGCAATGACACAAGCATCTATATAGTGGTCTTTTGGTAAGTTTAGATGATTCCTATTCTCTGCTGTAACAAAGCCAAAGGTTTCGATTGCATCTGGGTATTTCTTCAACAAGCGACTTCGGATGACACTCATGTGAGTAGCATACTTTAGGTTTTTGCTCTTCTTTGGTTTCTTATCTAAAACCACAGTACCAGCATGAACTCCTTTATGGCATTCTTCGCACAATGTAAGAAGGTTTTCTTCATCATCTGTGCCACCGTTACTTTTAAACTTAACATGGTGAACTTCCAGTCTACAATTCTTTTTGCCGCAACATTGACAAGTATAGTTATCTCGATGAAGGATTGCTTCTCGTCTGGATGAATAACCATAATTAAAACCTTGTTGATAGCCCCAATGTTTTATCTTTTCATTAATTAAACGTGGATCCTTTATCAAAGCAGTATCAAATTGACTTACTTCTATGATCAAGTTTGAATCTGAGAGGGGTAGTATCTTTTTACAGAACTCGATTTCATCAATATGAGCCTGGACCTTATGTTTGACTGAAGGTGGTAGCCTATCACTTTTTGTAGAATTACCACGATTTAGAAATCTAGGTTCTCTATATCTAGTTTTTCTAAAACGCCTAAAACTACGTGCTTGTCTACGAGCATCCATCTTTTGTTTAATATCACTTCTTAACTCAGTTTGAGATTGATATAGCACTTTATCATTACTAACAACTGCTACACCAATATGTCGTGAGCCTGTATCTACACCACAATAACACTCTTGCACCACATTTGTTTCTGGTTCATAGAGTAATTTGATAGTAAATGGCTCTCTACGGACAACCTTTGCTTTCTTTGCTTTTAATAATCTACGAACCTTACCAAAGCGTGCCGTTGGCATAAAAGGTTGTCCATTTTGTTTTAATACATATACCAACATTACGTTTCAGCTCCTTTCGTTGATAATAAGTTTTACTCTGTAAGACAGTACCTATCAAACTGTAGTGCCTAACTAATCTCTTTTACCAAAGTTAGTATTGGTCTTCCTTTCGTCAATGTTGAATTAAGTTTTTAATCTATGCACACAGGAACTCAATGCTATCCTTCCAACTTAATACATAGACTCAGAGCAACGGTCTAAGGCGACAACCGTAGGTGAGTAACCTTAAAGGTTCTTCAATTCAACGTAGGTAAGATTTCTCTAACCTAAGACTTGTGAAGCAACAACTAATAACTAATCAGAAGATGGTCAGTCTTTAGCTGAGCATAGCTTCACTCACGCTTTATCCACAATTTTTTCAAAATTCTTTCGCAACTTCGTCAAAAACGTTCATATAGCTATAAAATTCGTATAAAAAATCATCCTTATCTTTTCCTATGGAATAGTGTAAGAGTTCTAATGGGGATTCATAAATACCTGAATATGCATAATACAAACATGCTTTATCAAGCTTGCTGACTCTATTTTTATCTCTACCAAATGCAATATAAAGATCTTCAACTGAAGAAATGGCAAAATTTGTAGCAATGTAATATTTTAATATTGCGGCAAGCTTTTCTTCTCCATGTTCATCCTTAAAGTATTCATGTGGAAATGACTTCATTTGTCCGTTCAAAATCTTCTTATAGATATCAACAGCTTGATCACACATATTATATGGTACTTCTAATGGAAATACCTTCTTGATAATCCATTTGTAATCTCCTGTTGCAACGATTGTCATTGGAGTGTCGATATATTTAAAAAGACTTCTGATTTTTAATTGATCAACAATATCACTAGTTAAATTATCGGCAGCATATACAGGTGTCCATCTCAATATTTTTGTAATAGCATAAGCGATAATTGCGATTGCTTTTTTCTCTTGAATAACACTATTTGCTTCTTCAATTCTTTGGTTGATCTTTTCTTGTTCGTCCTCTACAATATCATCGATTTTATCCTTTTTAATAAGTTCTTTTAAACTAAGGACTTTTGTTTTCCCTAATAAATAATTCTCATATACTTCAATAGAATGGTTGTCTAACATAAATAGTTTATATCCTTTCGTATATATTATGCTATATCCGCTCAAATTTGTTATAAGTTCATTTTTTTAATTTTATTTTTATTACATAATTGAATTGTATTTATTTGATGACATGGAAAAATATCAAATAAATTAGACATTTGTTATGATAGCCCCAAAAAGAGGGCAAAGGAGGAAAATAAAATGTCAAATAGTATTTTAGTATCAGGAAACGTGGCTTCAGAGATCAAAGTATCAATAACAAAGGATGGCAAGAAGTGTGCTCACTTTAGTATGGCTGTCAACAAATCAAATGACCAAAACGGAACTGGAAATACATCATTTTTTAATGTTTCAGTATTTGATGGTAGATCTGCGTCAGATCTTGAACGCTTTGCAAAAAAAGGCACCCCTGTTGCTGTAGCAGGTTATTTATCATCTGATGAAGGTAAAGATGGCTTAACATATTACAGGGTTAATGCCAACAGCGTCACATTAGTTCCAGGAGGAGATGATAAAGCGGCAGGATTCTTTGTTGGAACAGTTGCAAGATTGTTCCCAACTGGTTTTTCATTTGCTTTAAATTATGGTAGCAAAGAAAACCCAAAGACGATATTTATGTTTGCTTCTTTTAGTAAGAAATTACTCGAAAATTTGGATAGAACAATCTATCAAGTAGGTGATTTAATTGCAGTGAGTGGATATTTATCCGTTTACAAGACAACTAAAGAAGACGGCAAAGCATTCAATAACTTAGGTATCGTTATTGCTGCTACTCCAGTAATTGTTAGAAAGAAGGGGCAACAGCCTGTCCAAGCAAATCAGCAACCAGTAGCTCAGCAGATGTACCAGCAGCCAACAGCTCAAACACAGGTTCAGCAAATGGCACAGGCATATCCACAGCCACAGGTACAGACTCCTGTTCAGCAACCTGCACAACCAATGTATCAACCTCAAGTTCAGGTTCCTGCTCAACAGATGCAACAACAGGCATACCAACCTCAATTACAGGCTCAGCCACAATATCAGCAACCTGTACAGCAGCAGACTTACCAGCCACAGGCTCAGATGAACATGCAACAGCCATATCAGCAACCAGTAGCTCAGCAGATGTACCAACAACCAACAGCTCAGCCACAGGCTCAGCAAATGGCACAGGCATATCAGCCACAGCCACAGGTACAGACTCCTGTTCAGCAACCAGTTGCAGATCAGATGAGTGAAGCTCAGTTTAATGCTATTACAGGTGGAGATTATTACGTAAACAATTTTGACATTACGTCAGATGATTTACCATTCTAAAAAAAAGAGTCGTGATTATTCACGGCTTTTTTTCTTTTTATCTGGCATAGCATAATAGTATTGACATATTTGATGCTTATGGAGAAAAATAGAAAAGAGGAAGAAAATGAAATATAAATTTAAGAAAAAAGATGGAGTAAATTCCATCGCAGAAGCACATTTGAAAAATCTTGGGCTAAATTCAGTACAAGAAATCAACAATTGGTTTAAGCGTTCTATCGCTGATCAATACAGCATGAAGGACTTACCAAAAATTACTGCAAAGATCAATGAATATAAAAATAAAACAATTTTTATTTTCGGTGATTATGATGTAGATGGAACAAGTGCGATTTCAATTCTTATATGGGCAATGAGATGGACTAGTTTTACTAATGTTCACTATCGGATCCCACGTAGATGCGAAGGATTTGGCTTAAACAAAACAATGGTCGATGAAGTAAATCAATATGCAACTGATAACAATTTGGATTCAAATGAAATCCTTATTTTAACAGTTGATAATGGTATTGCTGCACTAGAGCCTATTGCCTATGCAAAAAGTTTTGGATACACAGTAATCGTTACTGATCACCATCAACCTGTAATAGAAAATGGTAATGCCATATTACCAAATGCTGATTTTATATTGGATGCAGAAGCAATTCCAAATTCAGCTGATTTTACAGGATACTGTGGAGCAGGGAACGCCTACAAGATTGCCCGTTCATTATTGGGCAGCAGCAATCCATTGCTTGAGCTATTAAAGCCAATTGCAATGCTTGCTACATTTTGCGATCAGATGGTACTAACAGAAGAAAATTATGTTATCGCTTATCAGGGGTTGAAAGTTCTAAACAATGATATTACAAATGCTCTGCCAGGATTAAAGGCAATGGCTTATGAGTTTGGAATCTCTCATTGGACTGGAGTTACAGCAGGATTCACTTGTGGACCAGCAATCAATGCTTTAGAGCGTATGTATGATGGTTATGCAAAATATGCTGTAGAACTATTAACATCTTCTGATTACTCTGAATGTTTAGAGCTTATGAAGATTTTAAAGCAGTGTAATGATGAAAGAAAGTTAGCAACGGCTAATGCTTATGAACAGGGTATCTTACCTCAACTTGAAGCCTTAGAAAAAGCTAATGAAATCAAGAACCCAGTCATTATTTATGTTCCAGACATCAAACCAGGTATTATTGGAATTTTAGCAGCAAAGATATTAGAGAAATATAACTTGCCATGTGCAGTATTTACAAATGGTCAAGATGGAATTCTTAAAGGTTCATTCCGTGCCCCAGAAGGATACGATATAAAGGAACATCTTGATAGATGTGCTGATTCTTTCTTAGGACATGGTGGACATGCTGGAGCAGCTGGTGCATCCGTTACAAAAGATGGATTTGAAGCAATGGTGAAGAATATGCAACAAAACGCAACACCATTCGATCCTAAAGCAACTGATACCCTAGAGTATGATGTTGAAATAAAGAACGAGGATCTACTAGCAGCTATTACAGAGAACGAGAAGTTCCAACCATTAGGAAATGGTAATCCAGATCTTATCTTTAAGGTCACTGGATTTCAAATCGTTCAAAATTATGGATCTTATAAGAAGGAAATTGGAGGGAATGGCATCAAATTTGTGTCATCCACTTCTACAGCCGTTGGTTTTGGACTGGCTAATTTAGCATCTTCAATCAATGGACCAGCAACATTAACATTGTATGGTAACATCTCAAATAATTTCTTTAAGAAGAATGATGGAACTTTATTAGTTACACAACAGATTCAGTTCCTAGATTTTGAAATCGAAGATCTAAATCAAACAAGTTTTACAAAAGGATTATCAGGTATGTCAAAATAAAAAAAGAGGGAGCAATTGCTCTCTTTTTTTGTTTACGAGTTTCGCCATACTCTTAACAATTCGCCTGCTGTAAAGTCTGGATTTAGCCCCCATTCTTTAAGCATATCCTTGACTTGTTTGGCATCAAATTCATCATCAGGACCCCAAGTGCCTTTTAAAATTTCAAAAGCTGTTTCGTCCATGGCTCGAACAAATCCCTTATGTTCTTTCATCCATTTCTGAATATGTTTTTTCTTATCAGCTTTTTCTTGATCTTTACTCTTATCTCTTGTCTTATATGCATAACCTGCATAAGCCTTTTGTGCCGTTCTGTAACCATATCCTTGTGCATCGTCCAATACTTCTCCTGTATCATTCGCCACAATACAATAACGTATTTCAGAAGTATCATAAGCTGGTTCGCTATTCCATGGCTCATTTTTATCTTCAATGGCATCGTGATGAGTTGTAACTTTATAGGGAATTGCTTTATATTTCTTGTCCATAATAATCCTTTCTATTGATTCCACTTATATTATATCATATAACAGTATGATTTTCGAGAACTATTTCCATTTTTCATACTCTACTAGTGAAACTACATAAAAATTACGATATAGCAGTAAAAAAATAGCATAATATAAATGATAAAAAGGAGACTTTCTATATGATTTTGAAAAAAGTTTTATTAATAGGATTAAGCCTTTCACTATTAACAGGATGTTCATCTGAAGATTCTCAAGATAATAGTAATGAGGCAACAATAGAAACAAATGTAAACAAATTAAAAAACGGATCTTTCTATATTGAAAGAGATAACACTTATTATGAAGCATTTTTAGGAGATGCGACTTTCACAAGAAATAGCGTTGTTAAAAATGGTGATTCAAGTCGTGTTGCGTGGCTTAATGAAAGTACGGATACAAAAATCCCAACAATGTATCCAGGAGATAAGATCGTATACAGACAGAATGAAGGTATTTTTGAAGGCGATGTTACTGTTGAAAGATTTTATGATCTTGGATACACAATAGGTGTTTGTGGGTTAAAAGCTAATACAGCGGGTAGATACACTTTTGATACAGATGTAAAAGAATTAAATGTGAATCCTAGTTCCGATGCCAATCAACTAACCTCAGCGGGAGATAGCCAAGCTGTAATTGAGTCGATCGGAAATGCAAAGTTACGTTCTGGAAATATATCTGAAGCAGGAACCATTATCGGACTAGAAAAAGGCAAAACTTATTCGACCGATGTTTACGTTGGTACAATTTTAAAGAACTATAAAATCAAAGCAGATGTAAAAGCTTTAATGTCAACTGAAACATACGAAATCAAAAGCTTTGAATATATGCAAAACAAAACAATTTCGATTACATTGCCTACATGGCTCAATAGTGGTTATTACTTGATTGAAGGTTATGGCTTTATTAAATATTCAACTTCAGGTAAAGAATGGGATGAATCAACAGATGTAAATGTCCCTAACACTCCTACTTATGAATCATCAGATAACTCAGAAAACGAAAAAAAGCAATCACTAGAAAGTGATGACATCCAAGAAGAAAAAATCGTAATCAATGAAGATGGTGATTATAAAGTAAGTGTCAGCTACGAAACAAAGGAAATTAAAAAAGGAAATTATAAGGTGGCAGATCCAAAAGCTCGTATCATTGGAGATGATGGAGCTACATTCTTATCACAGGAAGAAGCTGGCAAATTAGAAACAACTATAAAACTAGTCAAAGGCGAATATAAGTTACAAGTGATAGGTCTTTCTGGAAGAACATATAGTTATAATGTGGAGAAGGCAAAATGACAAAAGATAAAGGAAATGTGATTGTTGGAATCGCAAAAAACAATTCCCAATTAGCAAAATTAGAAGAGAAATACAAATTACAAGACAGAGATGAATTTATCATTTATTCAAAAGGTGAGTCTTTTGAAAAGATAGCAAACACAATCATTCCAGATAAAGGTGGCGTTTGGTCTAACCCAGTTTATATGTTTGTATCAAAGCATAGTCTTCTTATTGGAATTACGGAACTGCAAAAAAAGATAAATGAATTTTTAAATATTAAAAAGAAAGAAACACTTTTTGATCCATTGTCAATCTCTGTAAAACTAGTTGGAGATTATCTTGAGGCTTATGTGTTAATTCGTTTTTATGGGCAGAAAATTAAGTTTGGTGAATTGTATGATTTTATAGGGGTAAAGCAAGATAATACTACTGAAGAAAAAAGCAAGCTGATCATTCCTAATGATATAAAGAGAAATTATACAGAAGAAGAAAAAGAACTCCATCTGCAAATGGTAGAGGAACAAGATAAAAAATTAAAAACATCGTCTACACAAAAGCCATTTCTAAATCAGCTGGATACTTATATTCCAAGACGGCTTGAAGAAATCGATAGTCGAGAAGAACTTGTTTATAACTTAAAAGCTAAAGACATGCAAATAAAAACAATTTGCGATTACGAGCATTTTGTCTCAATCTTCCAAGAAGCAATGGGCTATATTACAGAAGCAGAAAAGAATTCTTATTATAGTGTATTAAGAGGTCAAAAAGATGAAGAATCTTTTATGGAGATGTTAAAGGCATACATCCAAAGAACATTTGTAGATACTTTAAGACTTCAAAGAGAAGATGTTCCAGCACTAATTGAAAAACTACGTAGAGCATTATTTGAATTATATATTGTACAGGACCTTATTGACGATCCAGATATTAGTGATATTAAAATCACGGATCCTTATTCAATAAGAGTCAGAATCAAAGGAAAAGCATATCTTTCAAATATTACCTTTATCGATCAAGCAGACTATATAAGATTTATTAATGGTGTAGCGACTGTAAATGGAATCGACTTAGGTGTTCCAACCCAAACGTTTACAGATGAGCAGGATGAACAATACCTGTTAAGATTTTCTATCACAGCACCATATATTACATGCTCTGGATATCCTATTATTCATATTCGAAAGTTACCTAGAAAGAAGTTAATGGCTGACGATTTAATCAAAGCTGGAATGATGGATGAAAAGATTCGCAACTACCTACTTGATTGTGGGAAGTATAGTAAGGGAGTCGTATTTGCTGGTCCTCCTGGATCTGGTAAAACAACTTTGCTTAATTGGTTTTTAGAAGAAGCTTATGAGTCTTCAGCAGAAATCTTGTGTATTCAAGAAAACGATGAATTATTTGCTTACCGAAAAGGAATCATGTTTGAACATGTCGTACTGAATCCACAAAACGGACAACAACCATGTACGCTAGAACAGTTAGGACAGATGGCTTTAGTTGCTGGTGCCAATGTATTTATTATTGGCGAAGTAAAAGGTCCTGAAGTGGTATCTGCTATTACATTATCAAACTCTGGATGTAGAACGGCTTTATCGATCCACTCTCAATCGGCAAGAGATGCAAGTGATAAGCTTGTTGATCTAACATTAAGAGGAATGCAAAATGTAACCTATGAACAAGCGAAACGTTCTACTAAGTCATTTGACACAATCGTATATCTACAAGATTTTACAGTTCAGGAAATCGTACAAGTTAAAGGATATAACGAAGAGAAAAAAGATATGGATTATATCCAGATATACAAAAAAGAAATCTAGCCAAAAGGTTAGATTTTTCTTTTTAAAATCGCATAATAAAAGCATCATAATCTTTAAAATATCATACTGTTATGATATAATATAGGCATGTAGAAAGGCGGTAAAAATGCATTATGTAATGAGTGATATTCATGGTCAATACGACTATTTTCTGGATATATTAAAAAAGATAAATTTCTCTGATGAAGATATTTTATATGTCAATGGAGATGTAATAGATAGAGGCGATCAATCAATTAAGTTGTTACAACACATATTATCTAAGCCGAATATCGTTTTATTGATTGGAAATCATGAGCATCTTATGCTTCAGGCTTTGCTTGAAAAAGATGACGATGCGATGTATATATGGAGTTCAAATGGAAACGAAAAAACTTTAAAACAGTTTGAAGAGCTTCCATTTACAGAACAGTATTCAATCCTCTACGACCTTACTCAATGCCCAATCGTTATTCCTAATTTAAGTATCAACGATAAGCAATACTACATCGCTCATGCAACCCATTTAGATTATTACTATAACGATATCTTATTGTATAAAGATGCCAACACGCATGATCGTGAACGTGTGTTGTGGAGTAGAGAATATGCTAACAACATGAACCCTACACTTCTGTATAATAAGTTCCATTCTTTATATGCGTTATATAAGGATACTACGCTTTTGATCGGACATACACCAGTGTTTAAATGTTCTTATGGTCAAACTAGATCTGGAGGACTACCAAAGATTTCAAAGGCAGCAAAAGGGCATCTGATCAATCTTGATTGCGGATGTGCAAGGCAGTTACCACTTGGCTGTCTTTGTCTTGAAACAGGAGAAGAGTTTTACGCTGATCTTCCAAAAGACTTGTCTTTTGCAGTATAAATACAAATTCAGTTGTGACATTATATATATGTATTGTCACAACTTTTTTTATATGGTATACTCTCTTTTGTAGAAAAGAGGTTATTAAACATGAAAGTATCAATCCATAACGGGCAAAAATGGGAGGGAAATCCAAACCATAATTGTCGAAATTATGATCTAAATGAATCCCCTCATGTCATCCAAGAAAGAGTTTCTGATAATGTATATGAATGTTTTTATCCAGAAATGGCAGATGACTTTGAGGCTGCTGAGAAACGATTTTATGAAGAACATTTTGCAGATGCTTTAGAATTTAGAAATGAAAAAGTCAGGAAAATTAGAAAAAAGGATAGGCTTATGACGATGGATCAATTCCGTAAGTCATCAAGATATAGACCTACGGAAAGTATTATTCAGATCGGGAACCTATATGATTTCCCAGATGCAGATAAATTATCTGAAGCCTATAAGCAGTTGGCAGAGTATGAAAAGGAAATCACAAAAGGTCGTGTTATCGTTCTCAATTCAGCTTTACATCTTGATGAATCAACTCCACACATTCACGAACGTAAGATTTTCGTTTATAAGGAACGTAATCCTGATGGCACTACTAGACTTGAGATCGGAAAGGAAAAAGCACTTGAACAAGCTGGGATTCCACTTCCATTTGCGGATGAACCAGAGTCAAGATTCAACAACAGACTGATCACCTATACAGCTATGATCAGAGAAAAATTCTGTGAGATATGTCAGAGTTTAGGCTTGATGATTGACCGTACACCAATGAAACGAGAGCATCTAAGCAAGATGGATTTCATCAATAAAGCTATCCAAGAAGAACGTGAAAGAGCTAAAAAACTTAGACAAGAACATAGTGATAAAGAAAGTAAAAATAGACAAGCTTTATCAGAATTTACAGGAAGATAATATCAAATATCTTCCTTTTTTATTTGCTAACTAGAATATAAAAATGCTTTCCATAGAGAATATAAAAATACTCCAAAACATATTCTTAAAAGAATATAAAATAGTAACTGCAAAGAAAACTATGTGTGACATTTACATATTGAGTATATGTATTGTCGCAGAATTTACATAAAATATTGTTGGTTTTTTGCGTTATTTTTATCTCATCAACGACTAATTTGTAGATGTCCAACACCGTGTAGTGCAGGCAAAGACAAAAGAAATCTATGATACGAAATAATATCTTTTTCTCTTCCGTATTCTATTCTTTTCAAACGAAAGAAATAATTCGAGATCACTTCAAGAAAACCTAGTGGCTTCCTTGTATGTCGAAGCATCCATGAATAATCAAACCCCAAACAAAAGAAAATAAAAGGAAATCATAAACCCCATCTACAACCTAAATATAATCGCCACTTTAATTTCTCCAGTACCTTCTTTTTCTTCTTCCGATACTCCACTGTAACTCAATTGTCACTGATACCTAGGTCACACCTGTATCTTCCTTCTTTATTTCCTTATTCTTGTCATTAGTTTTGAGAATATAAGTTTGAGTGAAAGTGCATTCCAGCACTTTTGCCTATGAATTTCCTTTTTCCTTTCTTCTTCTTTTCAAACAAGGGAAAATAAAAAGAAAAAACACAGGAAAACACAAAGGCTTCCTGTAACGTAATGACACCATCTAGCCCCATTTTTCCTTTTTAACCTAGATCGAAGGCATAAAATGGGTACTTTCTGCACTATTTTCGCATCTTATCTCCTATCTTTCCGCTCTGATCCATATAGATAACGTAATTTATGTACTTCCCGAACATCTTCTGCTATCTTTTTCCTGTTAATTTCTTTTCAAACATAAGAAAAAGGTACAGAAAACACATGGGAAAACACAACGGCTTCCTGAAAATAAAGAGAGAACGGACAAGAATAGGCGTTTCTTCCTTAAAATATGGATAAATTTGACATAATTCGATATTTTTGTATTCAGATATGACATTTTTCTTTCTTTTTTCCTTTTTTAAGAATCGGAATATAGTAGGAAAGTAGTAGGAATAGCGTAAAATAAAGGAATTTGGTAAGAAAATATACTGAAATCTGATAATAAGTTAACTTTCTCGATACTTTCTTTCTTTTTTCCCTTTAAAGAAAGGAAAATATAAGGAATTTCTTTTCATTTTTCTTGATTTTTCTCTCTTTTTCCGTTTAAAATCCCATTTTGCACTCACTTCATCACGGTGATCACATAGATTTTCCTGTATAAGATAATAATAAGAAGATAAATAGGAAGATAAGAAGTATAAAAAAAAGAAAAAGCGAGCTGCGAACGAACCCCAAAGGGGAGGCGGAAGTGGGCGAAAATAACCATGGCATAGAGCCAGAGAGCAGCGAGCAGGGCACGTTCAGAAAAACTGGGCTGATAGATAAACCCAGTGTAGCATAATAATGTGAATTGGTATTATAGAGCGACCCAAGATAAAGAGTGTTGAACAATAAAAACTGGTTCTATAGAGCAGCCCAAGAATCTAATTGATCAGAATAAAAACTGGGCTGATAGATAAACCCAGTGTAGCATAATAATGTGAATTGGTATTA
>ERZ773254.86-NODE-86-length-57774-cov-19.359864_pt1 | contig 57774 bp, 43 predicted proteins | sample MGYA00580516_ERZ773254 | MGnify/ENA primary metagenome ERZ773254 (study PRJEB29015, sample SAMEA2738158) | human oral metagenome | biome: human oral; feature: human-associated habitat; material: saliva | place: China | collected 2192 ...
AAAAGCCTTGAAAATACTGCATTTATCAGTGTTTCAAGGCTTTTTCATTGCTTTATATATGTTCGCATTTTGTCTGAGAATCGTTCCCAATCGTTCCCAATCGTTCCCAAAAGTGGGTTACCCTATGCGTTACCCTGTCATTTCGCGGATCTTTTTCATTTTGTGTTTTCCATGCTCTTGGACTTCTACCCCGCCAAATATAGTGTTATATATATCTGCATCTAAATACTATTTAAACCATTGCTTTGCTTCTTCCTGTGTCTGCGGTTCGATTCCCGCACTTTCTGTTGCTTTGAAATATTCACCCGTTTTCTTTTTGAACATATACACCCCCGCATGGCTTCCCATCATGTGGGCGGTGTCTGTATCATATACCTTGCCTTTTATAATCTTTCTCATTTTTAATGCCCTCTTCAGCTTATTTTACAATTAAGTAAACAATGCATCCAATCAATATTCCCCATACGATACCACCAATAATTTTTTCTTTTGTGGTTGTTTTTCTCATTGCTACTGCGATTTTAATTTTTTCTTGTCTTTCATATTTTATTATGGTATGATTTCCATAGAGGAGCTTACGCTCTCTCTATGGTGATTTCTAAGGTGAAGATGAGGAAATTTAACTTTATTGTTAGTTTCTTCATCTTCATTTTTTCTTTTTCATACCAGTTAAGAAAAGCCCTGAATTTCAATATTCAGGGCTTTTTACTATTTCAAATTTAGTTCTGCTTTAAGAGCTGCTTGTAATATAGCCGAAAAATTTATACCTGCTTTTTCTGCCTCAAAGTTAAGCCATGAAGGAATCGTACAGTTTTTCCTAATTGTTCTCATATCGTTTTTTCTTCTGTATTCATCAAAGTCCACATCGACAAGGCTAACAAACTCATCTTTACTTACTTCTATTGTTGCCATTGCTGATGGTTTAGGTAAGTCCTCGTGTTCGACCTCCATATCAATTCCCACTATTCCTATCGCATCTCTAGCCATTTCAATAGCTGTGGCCATATCTTCACCTTCTGTATTAATATTGAAGTCCGGAATAAATACAATGTAATTATCCTTACTTCCCTTTTTTAATACTATTGGATATACATCTTTCATTTTTGCCTCCCTAAAATCATTAGTAACATTCTAAAGCAAATTATTGTCGTTTAAATCTCCAACCATTCTTCTCTAGTAATTTAATAAGCTCTTTTGTCTTCATTCACTCCCCCTTTTCTATATTATGCGTATTTAATACGTATAATTCAAGTCATATTCATAAATTCTCATGAAAAAAGCACCCTATGGATGCTTCACTCATTATGAACTTTTAGCAAACTCACGTAGCAATTCAATGCTTGGGAACAAAACTATTGCGGGTAGAATCATCATGATATTTTCCTTCAAAACTAGTTTTTTCCATGATGTTTAGTTGTGCATAGTATTAAGGCCATAGATATTACACATAATATCACTATTCTTTCTAGCGATACCCAGTGAAACATACTTCCTGCTATTCTAAAAAACTTATCTCCAATCATACCTATAGTTTCAATAAAAGAATACATCTCATACTCTCCTTAACCATAATTCAAAAGTCAATTTCAGTATTATGCAATATTTCCCTTTTGTGCTAATTATATCACCTATTCATCATTAGTTAAAGTCATATCTACATACCTCTTCTTTAATTTTATTTCAAATTCTGTAATCACATTTAGGAGTTCTGCACTTAATCTATGTATACATTCACGCTTTATATCCTCAGGTATTACATAATGTGCTTCTGCTATGCTTCCTGCAATGGCTGCAATCGTATCACAGTCACCTCCGAGGGATATTGCAGTGCGTATTACATCTTCGAAATCACTTCCCTCAAGAAAAGCCGTTATTGCTTCTGGCACAGTCTCCATACAGCTTTCGACATGATGATAATTAGGTCTGATTTCATCGCAACTTCGATTAAGATCGTATCCAAATTCATCTTCGATGTACTTTTTTATATCCTCTTTGCTTTTTCCTTGTCTTGCTAGAAATATTGTACTCGCTACGGATTCAGCCCCTTTGATGCCCTCAGGATGGTTGTGTGTTACCTCTGCCGATAGCCTTGCAACATGCCTAACATCATCGATATTGTCATATAGCCATGAAATAGCTGAAACCCTCATAGCAGAACCGTTTCCATAGCTGTTATACGCGTCCATTTTATCGTTGAATAGCCACTGTGAAAACCTATATCCATAGCCTGCATTTGGGAATAGTTTACCGAAGTAGCGCATCTCATCTCCTATTTTTGCTTTGATGGACTTATCCGTATCGTTTGCATTTACTTTCATCAGAGCTGATGCAACGGCTATGGTCATTACGCTATCATCTGTGAAGCGAGATGCATTACTAAACAAAGGAAATTTTTTGCTCTTTTCTCCCCTGTCAAACTCATATGGACTTCCTACAATATCCCCTATTATTGCACCTAACATCATATTTTACCTCTCGATTTGAAATCATAATCTATACGTTTTCTCCAGCCTTTTGGAACCTCGCATGTGTTTCTATAACTTCTTACAACATCCTCCATAACTTTAAAACTAATTTTCATTCCCTTGGAATCACAGTTATAGTTTACTGCCATTGACGAATCTATTCCGTATCTAGATGCTTCAGCTGCAGCATCTATATTTGCACCGAGGAAGATGAACTCCCAACCGTACTTTGATTTTTGATGCTCGACCATACTGCGTACATCCTCATAACTATATAGTCTGCTTGCATTCTCCATTCCATCAGTCGTTATGATGAAAAGCGTTTTCTTAGGGACATCCTCTTTACGCGCGTATTTATGTATCTTTGCAATGTGCTTAATTGCACTTCCAACAGCATCTAAAAGAGCTGTGCTTCCCCCTACATAATATTCCTTGCTTGTAAGTTTTGGAACATCCTTGATGTTTACGCGATTGTGTATAACTTCTAGCTCATTATTAAAGAGTAAAGTACTTACAAGTGCATCTCCAGGCTCATTCGCCTGCTTCTTCATCATTGAATTGAACCCACCTATGGTGTCTGCTTCGAGGCCTGCCATAGAACCACTGCGGTCTAGAATAAATATAATCTCCGTCATTTTAAAATCCTCCTATTTCCTAATGTAGTCACATTGTAAAGGATTTAGGAGGATCAAAGGTCGCACATCATGCGACATTTTAAAACGAATATTTACATACATATAAGCGGCTGGTCAAATTCAAACAGTACGCTGTTGAGCTCAAAAATATCATACTTTTTATTTTCTATGAAGTACTTAACTATTACATCAAACTTGTTGCTTTGAGATAAGGCAATGCCTGCTCTAGCAAGAAGATCGTCAGTTTCATCCATACTTAGCTCAAGAGCTATGGCAAATGCTAAAGCAGTAGCCTTTGATGGTTTATAGTTTACATTGTTTCTTATTTTAGAGAAAAGCTTTCTGTCAACATTAGCTTTCTTGTAGATTTCCGAGTCCTTCTTCCCTGTCCTATCTATTAAATCGAGTAAAGTTTCCGAAAATCCCCTGTCTAGATTGTTTAACATGCCATCTAGGTTTGGCATCTTCGAGGTAATCTCATAAGATGATTCATGTAAGAGCATATCTTCGTAGTTACGACGCCTAACCTTTGATGTGCCATACTCCAAGTTCATTTTATCGCTTACATAGTTTGCATCTATGTAGCTACTTACTGACTTAAAGAGTTTCTCCGAAAGCTCAAATGACTGTTTTTCAAAGACAACAAGATAAACTTGCATCTCGTTTTCCATCAAAAATGAACTTATTTCTCTGACCGCTATCTGAAGCGCAAGAGGTTTTGGAAAACCATAGCTTCCTGTAGATATCAAAGGAAACGCTATAGACTCGCAGGACTTTTTCTTTGCAATACCAAGCGAGTTTCTAAAGCAGGATGCTAGAAGCTTCTCTTCACCAGGCCTTCCGTCCTTCCAGATAGGTCCAGCCGTGTGTATTACATAATTTGCATCAAGATCAAAGGCAGGCGTTATTGCTGCTTCTCCTACTGCAATATTGCCAATTTCCTTGCGTGCCAAGAGGAGTCTAGCACCTGCTTTATCGTGAACAGCTTTATCTGTTCCCGCTCCGATTATGGGTTTAGGATTTGCAGTATTCACGATTGCATCAACCTTCATATTTACAATGTCATTTCTCACTATCTCAAAAGGCATATGCTGCTCCTATCTGCTGATTTTGCTTAAGCAAGACTATTTCTTTATGCTTACAAATACTCTCTTGTCTATTCTTTCGATTTCTAGGCCGCGAAGGTCTGCAACGAACTCTCTGAGGAATTTGTACTTTCCACCGCCTTTTTTGTCGTAGTATCTTACGTCAAAGTTTCTGTAAAGTCTGCTCAGCTCATTTCCAATCTGTCCAAGGTCTGTTGGCTTTCCTAGGTCCTCGTTTGCCATGATAATCTGCTTAATCTTGCTGCTTATTAGCTTCTTGCTTGGAATGTTTCCTGTTTGGTCAGACTTTCTTTCCTGCTTTGGTTTTATGCCAGCTGCAGCCTCAGCATCAGCTTCCTTCTTCTTTTCGGCCTCGGCTTCCTTTGCTAGAACATCTATGTAGACGAACTTATCAAAGGCGTTTTCGAGAGCCTCAGTTGCCTTATCAGATTCACCCATGCCGATTACAAGAAGTCCAGATTCAGCGAGCCTTCTAGCTAGCGAAGTAAAGTCGCTATCCGAAGAGACTATGCAAAAGCCGTCGACATTTCCACGATAGAGGATATCCATCGCATCGATTATCAAAGCAGAATCCGAGGCATTCTTTCCCCTCGTGTTGTTAAACTGCATCATCGGCTTTAGGGAGTTTTTGTTTATCTGACTCTCCCATTTTGTTTGGACAATCTTGTCCCAGCTTCCATAAATTCTCTTGTATGAGCACTCACCGTAGTTTGTAATCTCATCTATAATATAGTCGGCGTACTGGGCTGAAATGTTTTCAGCATCTATCAGTAGCGCCATCTTTCTCTCTTTGTTCACTATCTCACCTCTTTTGCGTATTTTGATATAACGCTGAGCATGATGTCAACGAGCATTACCATCTCCTCGACAACGGCGTATTCTCTATTACCATGATGGTTGTAGGAACCCGTTCCAAGGTTAGGGCAAGGAACTCCCATGCGTGAAATTCCAGCACCATCTGTGCCACCTCTCATTGGAGCTGGCCTTGCATCAAGCCCCTGCTCTCTTATGGCCTCCATTGCATATTCTATATGCTCCTCGTGACCCTTCATGCACTCAGCCATGTTTCTATATGAGTCCTTAAAGGAAATTTCGACAGTATCAGCACCGTACTTTTCGTTTAGGAACTCTGCACATTTTGACATCAAAGCCTTTCTCTGCTCAAGCTTATCAATGTCGTGGTCTCTAATTATATACTCTAAAACAGCTTCCTCACAGTTTCCGTTCATCTCCATCAAATGGTAGAATCCCTCGTAGCCCTCGGTGTGCTCAGGTCTTTCACTAGCAGGGAGTGCCTCTGCAAACTCGCATGCCACATGAAGAGCATTTTTCATCTTGTTCTTTGCTTCACCAGGATGTGTCACTACGCCGTGAATCTTTAGGCTAGCAGAAGCCGCATTAAAATTCTCATATGAGATTTCATCTGGTGCTGCGCCGTCTAGTGTATAGGCTCTATCTGCAGCAAGCTTCTTTACATCAAAATGGTCTACGCTAGTTCCAATCTCCTCATCTGGAGTAAATGAAAATGCGATATCTCCATGCTTAAACTCAGGAGTCTTAACCATGTATTCAAGCGCTGTCATTATTTCTGCAACGCCAGCCTTGTCATCTCCTCCTAGAAGGGTTTTTCCATTTGTGACTACGATGGTTTTTCCCTTTGCATTCATCAAAGCTTCATTGCTTGCTGGATCTAAAACCACACCTTCGCAGAGAGTTACTGGCTCTCCATCGTAGTTATCTATAACCCTAGCCTCATCTCCTGGATATGGAAATTCTAGTGCCGTATCCATATGAGCTATGAAGCCTATTGTAGGAACCTTTGCGTCGATATTTCCTCTGAGCTTTCCGTAGATATAGCCCTTGTCATCTAGCTCTACCTCTGTGATTCCAAGAGCCTTGATTTCTTCCATCAAAACCTTGGCTAGATTCAGCTGCTTTGCTGTACTAGGAACAGTCTCGCTAGTGTCGTCAGACTGCGTATCGATTTTGATGTATGTTAAAAAGTTTTTTAGTACACTTTGTTTTTTGTCCACTGCCTTCTCCTTAAAAATAAGCAGGGCATGCAATACACGCCCCGCTTTTTGTTAGTTATTTGAGTACTGCAATCATCTCGCCAGCCTTAACCTGCTGACCTTCCTTAACGAATACCGTATCAACGATACCATCAGTAGTTGAAATGATATTTGTCTCCATCTTCATTGCTTCAAGTACAGCGATGGCCTGATTTGCTTCAACCTTATCGCCTTCCTTAATGAGAATCTTGATAACAGCACCAGGGATGTTTGCACCGATTTCCATTGGGTTTTCTTCGTCTGCATATCTTGTAACAGCTACAGCTACTGAGTCCTTGATGTCCTCATCCTTAACCTTTGCAACTCTGCGGTTACCGTTGATTTCGAATACAACCTCACAGATGCCTTCGTTATTTGTAGCTCTTCTCTCGATAAGTCTTACGATAAATGTCTTACCCTCATCAATCTTGATTTCGCAAGTTTCACCCTCGGATAGTCCGTGGAAGAAGATGTCAGAACCCATGTGTCTGAAATCACCGTTCTTGCGAACATATTTGATATAGTCGTCAAATACCTTAGGGTAGATAGCAGCACTGATGACATCCTGCTCACTTGCCTCTATTCCTAGCTCATCAACTAGGTGCTTTTTGATTGCGTCAAAATCCTCATCCTCTAGGAGCTCACCTGCACGGCATGTGATTGGCTTCTTATCCTTGAGAACTAGCTTCTGAAGATCCTTTGGGAATCCTCCAAGAGGCTGACCAATCATTCCCTCAAAGAATGAAACTAGTGAATCTGGGAAGTCTACGTTCTTACCCTTCTCGTAGATGTTTTCAGGTGTCATATCGTTCTGAACCATGAAAATTGCAGTGTCACCGACAACCTTTGATGTAGGTGTAACCTTGATGATGTCTCCAAGCATCAAGTTAACCTTGCGATACATCTCTTTAACCTCATTGAACTTATAGCCTAGTCCAAATGAATCTACCTGAGCCTTTAGGTTTGAATACTGTCCGCCAGGCATCTCGTACTTATAGATTTCTGCTGATGGTGTACGTAGTCCAGACTCAAAGCTTGCATATACTGGTCTTACATCTCTCCAGTACTCTGAGAGCTGCTGGATTCCCTCGTAAGCGATTTCTGTATCTCTTGATGAGTGCTCAAGTGCTGCAACGATTGAGTTTAGACCAGGCTGTGATGTTAGACCTGCCATGCTGTTAAATGCAGCATCGACGATGTCTACACCTGCCTGAGCAGCCATGAGAACTGTTGCGATACCGTTACCGCTTGTATCATGTGTATGTAGATGTACTGGAATCTTAAGAACCTGCTTGAGTTCTCCGATGAGCTCTCTTGCAGCCATTGGTTTTAGAAGTCCAGACATGTCCTTGATACCGATGATGTGAGCGCCCTCAGCCTCAAGTTCCTTAGCAAGCTTGATGTAGTATTCTAGATTGTACTTTGTTCTTGACTTATCGAGAATATCACCTGTGTAGCACATGCATGCCTCAGCAAGCTTACCCTGCTTGAGTGTCTCGTCAAGAGCAATCTTCATTCCCTCTGTCCAGTTTAGTGAGTCAAAGATTCGGAATACATCGATTCCAGCCTTAGCTGACTGCTTAATGAACTCTCTGATAACGTTATCAGGGTAGTTCTTGTATCCTACAGCATTAGCACCTCTAACGAGCATCTGGAACATTATGTTTGGAATGAGCTTTCTCAGTGTTGCAAGTCTCTCCCATGGATTTTCGTGAAGGAATCTGAAAGCTGTATCAAATGTAGCTCCACCCCACATCTCAAGTGAGAAGAAATCCTTACCATAAAGCGCTGTACCAGGAGCGATTTTCTCCATGTCTATTGTACGAACTCTAGTAGCCATAAGTGACTGCTGAGCGTCTCTCATTGTTGTATCTGTGATCAAAAGTCTCTTCTGATCAAGAACCCACTTGCTTACCGCCTCAGGTCCCTGCTCGTCAAGTAACTGCTTCGTTCCTCTTAACTTAGCAATTTCCTCAGGGCTAACGCGTGGGAATACAGGAACGTCAAAGGTTGGCTTTCTTCCCTTTGTCTCATTAACAATCTTGTTTCCGAGGAAGTTAATAATCTTTAGCTCTTCATCTTCCTTGGTTCTGATATCCATAAGCTCTGGATGAGCTGAAATAAAGCCAGTGTTACAGTTTCCTTCAGCGAAGGTCTCGTGGTTTAGAACGTTTAGGATGAAGCCGATGTTTGTTTTAACGCCCTTGATCTGAGTCTCTCTAAGAGCTCTGATAGCCTTGCGTCTTGCTGCATCAAATGTAAGTGCCGTTGCTGTAACCTTAACTAGAAGGCTGTCGTAATATGGGCTGATTGTTGAACCAGTAAACCCATTACCACCGTCAAGTCTGATACCGTAACCTGAAGCACTTCTGTAAAGCTCGATAGTTCCTGTGTCAGGAGCAAATCCATTGCTTGGGTCTTCTGTTGTGATTCTGCACTGGATAGCATAACCTCTTGTGTGAATGCTTTCCTGTGACTCGATTCCGATTTCTGGATCAGCAAGTGCATATCCTTCAGCAACGAGAATCTGTGTCTGAACGATATCTATACCTGTCACCATCTCAGTAACTGTATGTTCTACCTGAATACGAGGGTTCATCTCAATGAAATAGTGTCTTCCGTCTGAGTCTAGAAGGAACTCAACTGTACCAGCACTGCGATAATCAACTGCTCTTGCAATCTTGAGTGCGTCGTTACAGATAGCCTTTCTCTGCTCATCTGTTAGACAAAGTGAAGGTGTAAACTCAATAACCTTCTGATGTCTTCTCTGAATGGAGCAGTCTCTATCGTAGAGGTGTACGATGTTACCATACTTATCTCCGACAATCTGAACCTCGATGTGCTTAGGGTTTTCGAGGTACTTCTCAATAAATATATCATCGATACCGAATGCAGCCTGAGCTTCACTCTTTGCTCTTCTATACTCATTTACGATATCATCTTTGCTTCTTACGATTCTCATACCACGGCCGCCGCCACCAGCTGCTGCCTTAAGCATAACTGGGTATCCGCATCTGTCTGCGAATTCAACCGCCTCATCCTCGTCCTTGATAGCTGAGTCAACACCTGGGATAGTAGGAACCTCAACTCTAGCAGCTACAATCTTGGATTTGATCTTGTCGCCAAGCTGATCCATCATGTAGTGGTTAGGTCCGATAAATTCAATTCCTGCGTCCTCGCAAGCCTTTGCAAATTCTGTATTCTCTGATAGGAATCCGTATCCTGGGTGAATAGCATCAACACCCTTAGCCTTTGCAAGCTCAATAATTTCCTCAATTGATAGGTATGCCGCAACAGGAGTCTTTCCCTTTCCTATCTGGTAGGATTCATCTGCCTTAAATCTGAATAAGCTGTTCTTGTCTTCCTCAGAGTAAATTGCAACTGTTCTAATTCCAAGCTCTTGACATGCTCTGAATACTCTAATTGCAATCTCGCCACGATTGGCAACCAGAACACGCTTGAACTTCTTAATTTCTCTCATTGTTTTTCTCCCATTCTCTATAATAAAAAATTAAACGTGTCAAATCTATATATCACTGCATTACTGCATGTGGATATCAATATTAGTATACGATAAATCTACTTCGGCAGCTCTGAGTGCCTCAGTAACTGCTTCCTCTATCTTGTATGATAGCATAAATAGGTCGTCCGCCTTGCACCAAAGCTTAAAGTCTACAGATAGTGCGTAAGCATCTATGGAGCTAACTCCAATTATCGGCTCAGGCGCGCTTAGTACGAGAGGATTACTCTTTGCAACTCCCATCAAAATATCCTTTACCTTTGATATATCCGTATCCTTAGCAAATTTATACACCTTGTCTATTCGTCTTATTCCAGACTCGGTGAAGTTAGTCAAAACCGAAGCTGACATCACGCCATTTGGCACTGTCACGACCTTATTATCACCAGTGTGCATCTTGGTGTACATTAGGTCAATCTCATCTACAATTCCAGTAGCATCAACACTTCCATTTACGGCTATCACATCTCCGCACTTGAAGGGCTTATTAATCAAAATGAGAAAGCCTCCTGCAACATTGCCAAGACTGTCCTTTAGGGCTAGCGCAATCGCAGCTCCTCCAGCACCGAGGACTGTCAAAAGAGATGAAGTATTCAGTCCTAGTTCCTGCAAAATTATAATAGTAAGTACTATCAAAAATATTACCCTTATGCCATTAGTTATAAACGCGTGTAGTGATTTATCAATATTTGACTTCACAAGTATCTTGCGAAGTAATTTGATTAAGATTGTTATCACTACCCAGCCAACTATGAAGGATAGCAAAGCAATTCCCATCTCTGTTAGTATCTTTGTTATATGCTCTGTATTTAGCATCATATACCTCTGCCCTCTCACGGCTACACCAGGAGTCGCCGTAAGACCTATCTACATAGCAAAACGCCTTCTTAGCGTCCTGCTCTTCTTCTCTCTATTTCCTTAAGTAGCTTCTTTCTGAGCCTGATATCGTCTGGAACGATTTCAACTAGCTCATCGTCTGCTATAAATTCCAGCGCTTCCTCAAGAGTGAAGTGGCGAGCTGGTGAGAGCTTAACATTCTCATCGCTTCCTGCCGCACGCATATTTGTCGCCTTCTTAGCCTTACATGGGTTAACCTCCATGTCGTTTCCTCTCGAGTTCATTCCGACAATCATGCCTTCATAAACTCTAGTCTGAGGCTCTACGAACATCTGAACTCTCTCGCTGATATTGAAAAGTGCATAAGGTGTGCAAACACCTTCTTCTATCGCAATCGCTACTCCGTTATTTCTGCCCGGAATCTCGCCCTTGTACTCTTCGAATGCGAAGAATCTTCTCTCCATGTTTCCTTCGCCACGAGTATCGTTAATGAACTCAGATCTATATCCCAAAAGACCTCTAGTTGGTGCATGGTACTCTAGCTTAGTGTATCCGTTGTCACCAGACATCTGAACCATGATTCCCTTTCTGAGGTTTAGCTTGGAGATTACCGTTCCTGAATACTCATCTGGAACAGTAATTATAACTTCTTCGATTGGCTCAAGGGTAACGCCGTTTTCGTCCTTGTGGTAGATAACCTCTGGCTTTGATACAGCTAGCTCATAGCCTTCTCTTCTCATATTTTCTATCAAAATAGAAAGATGAAGTTCGCCTCTTCCTGAAACCTTGAAGCAGTCTGTTGAATCCGTGTCCTCAACGGTGAGCCCAACATTGACCTCTAGCTCCTTGTTAAGTCTTTCTCTAATATGCCTTGATGTCACATACTTACCCACCTGACCAGCAAAAGGAGATGAGTTAACCATGAAGTTCATCGAAAGCGTTGGCTCCTCAATCATGATGCTGCCGAGCCCCTCTGGTGTCGACGGATCGCAGATTGTCTCACCGATTGAGATATCTGAGATACCTGAAACGACAACTATGTCTCCGCACTGAGCTTCTTCAACTGGCATCCTCTTAAGACCTCTGTAAACGAAAATCTGACCGATTTTGCGAGTTTCTACGCTGTTTTCTTTGACAACAGAAACCTGACTGCCCTGTTTGAGTACGCCTCTTGTAATTCTTCCGATTCCTAGTCTTCCGATATAGTCATCGTAGGCAAGCGTTGAAATCTGCATCTGCAAAGGCTCTTCTCGTCTGTCTGGGTAAACCTCACAGTGTTCAATTATTGTATCAAAGAGTGGTGTAATATCAAATCCGCCGTAGCCCTCTGGTGTATGCTTTAGCTTGCTATCTCCCTGTCTAAACTCAAGGCCATCTATATCTGATGGGTCCTTAACAGCTATGCCCTGTCTTGCAACTCCGTATAGAATTGGGAAGTTCAGCTGCTCGTCGTTTGAATCTAGGTCCATGAATAGCTCGTATACCTCATCGACAACCTCGTCGATTCTGGCATCCTTCTTATCAATCTTGTTAATGAACAAAATAGGATTTAGCCCCTGCTCAAGCGACTTGCTAAGAACAAAGCGAGTCTGTGGCATAGGTCCCTCACTTGAGTCAACAAGCAGAATAACTGTATCTACAGTCTTCATGATACGCTCTACCTCAGATGAAAAATCCGCGTGGCCTGGTGTATCTACGATGTTTATCTTAACGTCATTATGCATTACTGAGCAGTTCTTAGAGTATATTGTTATACCTCTCTCACGCTCTATATCGTCGCTATCCATGACGCAATCTGCCATTGCTTCGTTGTCTCTAAATATACCGCTCTGCTTTAGAAAAGCATCTACGAGCGTCGACTTACCAGCGTCTACATGGGCTATAACGGCAATGTTAATTATTTTTTGTCTTTCAGACATAATTTTACCTTCTTTATTCATTGATTTAACAATAAATTATATCACAAAATGCTCATTATTTCAAATCTGTAATGTCCCAGTTTATCGCTTTTTTACCATTCTTTTCTAGAAATTCATTAGTCCTCGTAAAGTAGGCTCCGCCAAAAAAACCATTATATGCTGATAGTGGGCTTGGATGTGCGCCCTCGAGTATCAAATGTCTTTCGTTTGTGATTAGGGACTTCTTAGCTCTTGCATTAGCACCCCAGAGAATAAAGACAACAGGCTCTGCTCTATCGTTTAGCTTAGAAATTACAGCATCAGTAAGTCTTTCCCAGCCCTTTCCCTTGTGAGAGTTTGGCTTTCCTTCCCTCACAGTAAGACAGGTGTTAAGAAGGAGGACTCCCTGCTTGGCCCAGCTGAGTAGATAACCGTTATCAGAGCTTGGCATAGGCGTTCCTAGTTCCTCTCGAAGCTCTTTGAAAATATTTACAAGCGACGGTGGCTGCTTAACTCCCGGCTTTACAGAAAAAGCCATGCCGTGTGCCTGCCCTGCTCCGTGATAAGGATCCTGACCCAGTATCAAAACCCTTGTATCATCAAAGTCGGTTTCCTTTAGTGCATTGAAAATATCGTGCATATCAGGGTAGATAGTCTGAGTGCGATATTCCTCTATCAAAAATTGTCTAAGCTTCTTATAGTACTCGCTATTAAACTCGCCAGCGAGCACCTCATCCCAGTGATTTCCTATGTTTACCATATTTCTCCTAAATGTATCAAGCCCGCAACTTAGCGTAGTTTACGCGAGAAGCGAGCTTGTTATTGAGCATATAGCCCGTATTATATCTCGTAGCTTGTGATTCTTCTGCGAGTCATATCCTCGCCCATAATCTGCTGTATGCACCAAACGTCAGGTGACTGAGCTCTTCCCATAAGCGCAATTCTAATAACTGTGCTCACATGTCCTACATGCCCCTTATAATCCTCTGGATTTTTCTTGTAATCCTTAGGCTTTGCAGCATATCCAAGCTCAACAGCTATGTTTCTGATCTTGTCAAACCACTGGCTCTGGTCGTCTGCATGGTCATAGCTTTCCATGTATTTCTTTAGGATTTCTCTTGCATCCTCAGCTGAAACCTCTGCAGGAATCTCATCCTCTCTTGCAAACATATCGTCAAAGAAATAGCTTATAAATTCAACAATCTGCTCTGCGTAAACGAGGTCCTTTCTTGGCTTCTTGTCGTTTCTGCCAAGGTCTATAATCTTCTTTAGGTATTCCTCATCATCAAAGATGTACATAATCTCAGGCTTGAATTCCTGAGCCCAGCCCTTTAGGAACTCTACGATTTCCTCAGCTGGGATTCTAAGAAGAACATCCTTGCTGATGTCGTTTAGCTTATTCAAATCAAAGAGTGCACCAGAGTTACTCATCTTCTCTGTTGTGAAGGTGAACTCGTCAATATCTGCATCCTGATGCTCGTCTCTCCATTCCTCAAAATTGGAGTTTAGTATGGTTAGCAGATATTCTCTTACCGCAGCCGGATGATATCCTAGGTTGCGATAGTAATCAAGCGATAGCTCTGGGTCTTCTCTCTTAGAGAGTTTTCGCTTGTTTCCGTTTTCGTCCAGCTTCATTAGCTGCGCTGTGTGGCAGTAGATTGGAGGCTTGAGGCCGAGCTTTTCGAAGAGCTCAACATGGATTGGCAGTGAAGGAAGCCACTCTGCGCCTCTTACGACGTGAGTCGTTCTCATCAGGTGGTCGTCAACCACATGTGCGAAGTGGTAGGTTGGGATTCCTGTGGTCTTGAGGATGACGACGTCCTGAAAGTTTTCCGGCATTTCGAGCGTTCCTCTTATGGCATCCTCTACCTTGATTCTACGTGCCTTTTCTGGGTCTGGATTTCCATCAGACTTAAGTCTTAAAACATAAGGTTTTCCGGCTTTAATATTAGCTTCTACTTCCTCTAGGCTTAGGTTTCTGTGCGCTGCAAACTCACCGTAGATTCCAGGGTTTTGCTTCTCTGCTTCTTGCTTTGATTTAATAGCAGTGATTTCTTCTTCTGTCAAAAAGCATGGATACGCCTTTCCTTCTCTCACTAGCTTCTTAGCAAACGAAGCGTAGATTTCGCCTCTCTTGCTCTGAGTGTAGTTACCATAAGCACCTGTATCTCCATCTAGTCCTGCCCCCTCGTCAAAGCTTATTCCAAAGAATCTGAGAGAATCGATGATAATTTTAACTGCACCATCGACAAAACGCTTGTCGTCAGTGTCTTCGATTCTTAGATAAAATACTCCGCCTGACTGATGAGCAAGTCTTTCGTCTACAAAGGCTCCATAAAGATTTCCGAGATGAATAAAACCAGTTGGTGATGGTCCTAGTCTTGTAACCTTGGCTCCCTCTGGCAAATTTCTCTTAGGATAGATTTTCTCATAATCCTCAGGGCTTTTATCTATATTTGGAAACAGCAGTTCTGCTAATAAGTTGTAATCCATTTCATCCTCCACAAATTTAATCTCATATATCATTAATTATATAATATTTTTGCCCGTATTTGTAGTATAATGTCATCATGAGTAAAATATATATAGCAAAAGATGCACACTATCATCTTAAAGAGTATTTAACAGGGCTTGGGCATGTGCTTGAGCCAATTTCATCAAACGGAATCGTTGATCGCGGGATTTCTAATCATCCCGATATTTTCTTGTGCAAAATGGGAATCGGTGACAAGGCTCCCGTCTACATGGCGGCGCCTGAGGACCTCGGCAGGTACTATCCTCAGGATGCTGCATTCAATGCAGCATGTACAGGAAAGTACTTCATACACAACCTTTCCTGTACGGCGCCGCGCCTACTCAAGGTCGCTGAGGAAATGGGAATGTACCTCATCGACGTCAAACAAGGATATACAAAGTGCAGCATCGCTATCGTTGACGAAAACTCAATCATCACCTACGATGCTGGAATTGCAAAAGCCTGTGAAGGCATAGAAGACCTTTCAGTTCTTCTCGTGCAGCCAGGCTTTGTTCGCCTCGACGGCTATGACACAGGATTCATCGGCGGAACCTGTGGCAGAGTTGGAGATGAACTTGTATTTAACGGAGACCTCTCCTCTCATCCTGATTTTCCAAGGATTTTAGAGTTCACTGAGGAACGCGGAATAAGATGCAAGTGGTTCCCAGAGTATCAGCTCACTGACATAGGCTCAATTCTTTAGTATATGAAGCTATAAAGCAGGGAGCATAGAGTATGAAGAAACATGCGATAATACCCATATTTATCCCCCATCTCGGCTGCCCCTGCCAGTGTGTTTTCTGCAATCAGCAGAAGATAACCGCAAGGACTAAGGCCGTGAGCACAGATGAGGTCAGAGAAACCGTCGAAAGATACCTGTCAACACTCGCAGACCTTGACCCAAGCGAGATAGAAATCGCTTTTTATGGAGGAAGTTTTACTGCGATTCCAATAGATGCGCAGACCGCATATCTTGAGGTCGCAAACGAATATATAGATCAGGGAAGAGTTTCATCATTGCACATATCGACAAGGCCAGACTGCATAGACGAAGAGATTTTGAGCAATCTCAAACGCTATAATGTAAGCACCATAGAGCTAGGTGTTCAGTCCTTTAGCGACGAAGTGCTTAGACTATCCAAGCGAGGGCACGATAGCGACACCGCAAGAAAGGCAGCTAGACTAATTAAGGAGCGAGGGTTTAAGCTTGGTATTCAGCTCATGATCGGGCTTCCTGGAGATAGTCTAAAGAGCTGCATTTGCTCAGCAAGAGAAACCGCAGCTCTTTCCCCAGAGCTAGCAAGGCTCTACCCTACTTTGGTCATAGATGGTACCGAGCTATATGACATGTATGAGGACGGAAGCTACGAGGCTTTGAGCAAGGAAGAAGCACTGCTTCGCACCAAGGAGATGTATAAGATTCTGCATAAGGCAGGAATAAATATAATGAGGGTCGGGCTTAAGAGCACAGATATAATCGGTGGAGGCGATTTATCTGCAATTAACGGAGGAACCTATCATCCAGCTTTTAGACAGCTCGTCGAAGGCGAGATAGCATATGAGATGCTCAAGGAGCAGCTGGATGCTTTGATGGAAAAGCTAGATGGCACGGGCTTTGCGAAGACCCCAAATCCGGACGCCACAAGCCGCATGAAGACCCCAAACCCGGACGCCACAAGCTGCACGAACGCGCCAAAGTCAAAACTCAAGGTCGACCTCTTTTCAAATCCTCAGTCCTTCTCCAATATGATTGGAAACTGCGGAATTAATAAGGAGAGGCTTGGCGCTGAATATCCTCATTTTGATATAAAATACAGAACGGACAATAATTTAGCAAGAGATATTTACATAGCAGAACTAAAATAACTGGAGGAAAATATGGACAAAATCATTGAAAAAGCAGTTGTAACTGTTGTCGGCAAGGACGCTGTCGGCATACTCGCAAAGGTATCCAAGGCCTGCGCAGAGGCAAATGCAAACGTTATCGATGTAAGTCAGTCAGTTTTGACAGAAATATTCTGTATGATCATGGTCATCGACATCTCAGAGCTCTCAATTCCGCTTGACGAGCTTAAGAATAACATTGAATCAGAGGCTCCTGGCATGACAATTCACGTTATGCACGAGAACATCTTTAACGCAATGCACAGGATTTAGTCTGCTGGAGGGATACATGATAAATACAAACGACATCTTAGAAACCATAGGCATGATACAGGACGAATCCCTTGATATTAGAACGATAACCATGGGAATTTCCCTGCTCGATTCCGCCGATAGCGACATCGATAGATCATGTCAAAAGATATACGACAAGATTTGCCGCAAGGCAGAAAAGCTAGTTTCTACTGGCGAAAGCATAGAGAAGAAATACGATATTCCAATTGTAAATAAGAGAATTTCTGTAACTCCTATAGCAATGCTTGCAGGTGTTTCTGGCGGAGATCCAATCAAATATGCAATGATTCTTGACAAGGCTGCAAAGGAATGCGGAGTCAACTTCATCGGTGGCTACTCTGCCCTAGTTCACAAGGGTTTTAGTGCAGGTGACCTTGAACTAATAAACTCAATTCCTCAGGCTCTTGCTGAGACTGAACTTGTTTGCTCATCAGTAAATGTTGGCTCAACAAAGGCCGGAATCAACATGGACGCTGCCTCTTTGATGGGAAAGCAGGTTCTCGAATCTGCAAAGCTCACAAAGGACAAGCAGTGCATAGGTGCAGCAAAGCTAGTTGTTTTCTGCAATGCTGTAGAAGATAATCCTTTCATGGCTGGTGCATTTCATGGTGTCGGCGAGTCTGATACTGTCCTAAGCGTTGGTGTTTCAGGCCCTGGCGTAGTTAGATCAGCTCTATCAAAGATGGACCCTTGCGCAAGTCTAAACGAGGTTTCAGAGCAGATTAAGAGAACTGCTTTTAAGATTACAAGAGTGGGTCAGCTAGTCGGAAGCGAAGCAGCTGAAGTACTAAATGTTCCATTTGGAATCGTAGACCTTTCGCTTGCTCCAACTCCAGCTGTCGGCGACTCAGTTGCTCACATACTTGAGGAAATAGGCCTTGAGCAGTGCGGTACACACGGTACTACAGCAGCGCTTGCAATGCTAAATGACGCTGTCAAGAAAGGCGGAGTTATGGCTTCATCAAGCGTTGGCGGACTTTCAGGAGCTTTCATCCCAGTCAGTGAGGATGCTGGCATGATCAAGGCTGCAAGAGAAGGAACACTAAGCATAGAAAAGCTAGAGGCTATGACAGCTGTTTGCTCAGTAGGTCTAGACATGATAGTAATTCCTGGAGATACGCCTGCTGAAACCATCTCAGCTATAATTGCTGATGAAGCGGCTATCGGAATGGTAAACTCCAAGACTACAGCAGTTAGAGTTATCCCTGCCATTGGCCTTTCCGAGGGCGAGGAGCTGAACTTCGGCGGACTTTTAGGCTACGGTCCAGTTATGAAGCTTAGAGATAAGTCCCCAGCAAAGATGATACTTCGCGGCGGCAGAATCCCTGCTCCACTTCAAAGCCTAAAGAACTAATCGTTCATAAAAGCAAAATCAAAGCCTGTGGAAATCCACAGGCTTTTCTCTTCTAAATATTCTAATTTTCCTCGTCGCTCGAATAATCAAGTCTCTGAGTGTTGAAGAGCTTAGCATATCTGCCGTCAAGCTTCATGAGCTCAGCATGAGTACCCTCTTCTGCAATTCTTCCATCGTCAACTAGGATTATTCTATCCGCGTTTTGAACTGTTGCAAGTCTATGCGCTATAATTAGGCAAGTTCTATCCTTTGATAGCTCATCAAAGGACTTTTGAATCGACCTTTCCGTAATCGTATCGAGTGCCGATGTCGCCTCGTCTAGAATCAAAATTCTAGGATTCTTTAGGAAGATTCTGGCTATGGAAAGTCTCTGTTTTTGGCCTCCTGAGAGCCTTGTTCCCCTCTCACCTACATAAGTATCAAACTGATCAGGCATCTCCATGATGTCATCAAATATCTCAGCCTTCTTTGCTGCGATGACAACCTCCTCATAGCTTGCTGATGGCTTGCCGTATCTGATGTTTTCTAGGATTGTGTCCGCAAAGATGAATACATCCTGCTGAACAATCCCGATATTCTCACGAAGAGAATTCTTAGTCACGTCTCTAACGTCAACTCCATCTATTTTGATGCTTCCACTGCTCACATCATAAAACCTTGGGATGAGCTGGCAGACCGTAGTTTTACCGCCTCCAGAAGCTCCTACAACTGCTAGAGTTTCTCCTGCCTTAACATGAAGGTTCATGTTATTTACAACATCGTGGACTCCGTCGTATGCAAATGTTACATCATCAAAGTCGATATTTCCCTCTTTGACATCAAAATCAATAGCATCTGGCTTCTCCTCTACCTGAGGCTTAAGCGCCATGATTTCGCTAAACCTCCTTAGTCCAGCCATACCGTTTGCAAAGATTTCAGCAAAATTTGCCATTTTTCTAACTGGCGTAATAAATGCTGAAACATAAAGCGTAAAAGTAATCAAGTCAATGTAATTAAGCTGTCCATCCATGATTAGCTTTCCGCCAATCGCAATGACTGCAGCCGGCATGATGCACATAAAAAATTCCTGCGATGCGTTGAAGGTTCCCATCGCTTTATAGAACTCACTCTTTGACGTCCTATACACATAGTTTGAATCCATGAATCTGTCGTTATCGACATCCTCATTAGCAAAGGCCTTTGATGTCTTAATTCCTGAAATACATGACTCTATCTCCGTGTTTATATCAGCAATTTTCTTCTTTACATTAACCGAAGCTCTCGACATCTGCTTTCTTGTCATCACGACAATCAAAAGGAAAATAGGTACAAGCACAGCTACAACTAGTGCAAGTCTCCACTCTATGCTAAACATAACTATCAGAGCACCTGATATCGAAAGTATCGCAATTACAAGGTCCTCAGGACCGTGGTGTGCAAGCTCTGTAATCTCAAAGAGGTCGCTTGTCAGCCTGCTCATCAAAGTACCAGTCCTATTCTTATCGTAAAACTCAAAGTCCAGACTCTGCAGTTTATTGAAAAGGTCCGCCCTTATATCGGTCTCAACTCTGATACCGAAGGTATGTCCCCAGTAGGTCATAATGTAGTAGCAAATCGACCTGAGAACATATGCAACAGCAACGATTGCCATTACAACAAAGAAGGTCCTGTACTTGCTCTGCGGAAGCATATCGTACATCGCAGTCCTTGAAACTAGCGGAAACGCAAGGTCGACAAACGCAATCATAATGGCACAAAACATGTCGAGCGCAAATATCTTTCTATGCGGTTTGAAATATCTAAATAAATCTCTTAGCATCCTGTCTCCTTCCAAATATTACTTATTTATATATTTCCATAAAAATGGATATAACACTTAATATAACAAAAAATCTTCTGTGATATATTTTACCACAGAAGACCTTTTTATAATGAGTATTTAAAGAAAATCTTAATTTAATTATTCATCTTTGCTTACAGCATTCTTAACGCCATCAATTGCGCCTTCTACACTATCCTTTACGTTTTCTGCTACTTCTTTAACCTTAGCAGCTGCCTTTTCTACTGCACCTTCTTTTTCAGTCTTTTTATCTCCACTTACTTTTCCTAGACCTTCTTTTACAGCACCCTTAGCCTGATCGATTTTGTTTTCTATTGACATGATATTAACTCCTTTCAGTTAAGTACTATGTGCATAACTTATGCATGTATTATTTATGTTATACACCCCTTTGATTGTTTATAAACATCTAAATTTAAATATTTTATAAACAATCTTCTTATTTATTATTATACACCATTACTTATCAAAAGTCAAATTATATAAATTTTTACATTTCTCATTAATATTAAATATATACTTATAAGTATATATTTAATATATGATATTGCCTTTAGTAAGAAACAGAAAGGAGTACTTCAATATGAGTACCCCCTTCATTTTACTTGATACATTATTTTGCTAACTCTACTAATTTTTCTTTTGCTGATTCATAATTTTTGGCAATCTTGTTCCAATCTACTACTTCAAAGAAAGCTTTCACATAGTCAGCTCTTAGATTTTTATACTTTAGATAATATGCATGTTCCCATACATCTATTGCAAGAATTGGATAAAGTTTTCCTTCACTCTCAAGAATAGGATTGTCTTGATTTGGACTTGAAGATACGCTTAGATTACCTTCAATATCTGTATTTAACCATGCCCATCCTGAACCAAATTGTCCAGTTGCAAGCTTGGTTAATTCTTCCCTAAGAGAATCATAGCTTCCAAAAGTATTATCAATAATGTTTGCAAGTTCACCTGAAGGTTCATGAGCAGGATCATTTGATAACTGTCCAAAGAATAAGTTATGGTTGAAATAACCACCACCATTGTTACGTATTCCTTGAGCATCTGGCTTACCCTCACCCTTACGTTTCCAATGTGCAAATATAACTTCAATAGGCTTGTCATCAATTCCAGCATTTTTTGCTAAATCATTGAAATTTTTAGTGTAAGAAGCGTGGTGCTTAAGGTAATGTGTTTCCATTGTAAGAGTATCGAAATGTGGTTCTAAATCTTCAAATGCATATGGTAATTTAACTTGTTCAAACATACTAGTTCTCCTTTCACTTTAAAGACAATTCTTATTACAATCTATAGTTCCTACTAGTAATAATATTTACACCTAAATACCTTAACACCTAATCTCTTATTCCTGATTACACTTAATTGCTGCCTGTGCTGCTGCTATTCTTGCAATTGGAACTCTGTATGGTGAACATGAAACGTAGTTTAGTCCTAGCTTGTGGCAGAACTCTATGCTTCGTGGGTCACCGCCGTGCTCTCCGCAGATACCTATCTTTAGGTCGTTTCTTGTTTGTCTTCCGAGCTTAACTGCGATGTCGAGTAGCTTACCTACACCCTTTTCGTCAATTGAGCGGAAGATATCTTCCTCAAAGATATTCTTCTCAATATATGTTTCGATGATCTTAGCAGTATCATCTCTTGAGAAGCCGTATGTCATCTGAGTCATGTCATTTGTACCGAATGAGAAGAACTCAGCACTTTCTGCGATTTCGTCTGCAGTAAGTGCAGCTCTTGGAGTCTCAATCATTGTTCCTATCACATACTTGATATCTGATGACTTCTCCTCCTTACATCTCTCAGCTTCCTTAGCAACGATATCCTTGATATATGCCATTTCCTTAGCGCTTGATGTTAGTGGAATCATGATTTCAGGTACGATGTTGTAGCCCTTCTCTTCGCTTACCTCTATAGCAGCTTCCATGATAGCTCTTGTCTGCATCTCTGCGATTTCAGGGTAGCTTATAGCAAGTCTACATCCTCTGTGACCAAGCATTGGATTGTTCTCGTGAAGCTCGTCAGTTCTTCTTACAAGCTTTTCGTATGGAACGCCAATCTTGTCTGCAAGGCTTCTAATCTCAGCATCTGTGTGTGGTAAGAACTCATGTAGTGGAGGATCTAGAAGTCTAATGGTTACTGGATTCTCCTTCATAACTTCGTAGATTCCCTTGAAGTCGTTCTTCTGGTATGGAAGAAGTGCATCAAGAGCCTCACGTCTTTCGCTTTCTGTATCTGCAACTATCATTCTTCTGATAGCTGGGATTCTATTCTCCTCAAAGAACATGTGCTCAGTTCTGCAAAGTCCTATTCCCTCTGCACCAAACTCTAAAGCCTTAAGCGCATCCTCAGGCTTATCTGCATTTGTTCTAATCTTGAGGCTTCTGATTCCATCAGCCCATGACATGATAACGCCAAAGTCACCTGATAGGTTTGGCTCTACTGTATGGATTTCTCCCTCATAAACCTTTCCGTCATAACCGTCAAGTGAGATTACATCTCCCTCTTTGTAAACCTTGTCCTTTGTCTTGAGCTCTTTCTTATCCTCTGAAACTAGGATTTCTGAACATCCTGCTACGCAGCACTTACCCATCTGTCTTGCAACTACAGCAGCATGGGATGTAACTCCTCCCTTTGCTGTAAGGATTCCGCCTGCTGCAATCATTCCTGCAAGGTCCTCTGGTGAAGTTGTCTCTCTTACGAGGATAGCCTTCTCGCCCTTCTTTACTGCAGCTTCAGCTTCTAGAGCGTTGAAATATATCTTACCGCTAACTGCACCTGGTGATGCTGGAAGTCCCTTTGCTATTACTGTAACTCCCTTTAGCTCGTTCTCATCAAATCTTGGGTGGAGAAGCTGGTCAATCTGACCTGGCTCGATTCTCATAACAGCTGTTTCTCTGTCGATGAGACCTTCTCTTTCCATATCTACAGCAATCTTAACCGCTGACTGAGCTGTACGCTTTCCGGCTCTTGTCTGAAGCATGTAAAGCTTGTTACGCTCAACAGTAAACTCCATGTCCTGAGCATCCTTATAGTGCTGCTCAAGCACCTTTGCGATGTTCATGAAGTCCTCATATACCTCAGGGAAAGACTCTGCCATCTCGCTTATAGGCTTAGGTGTTCTAATACCAGCTACAACGTCCTCACCCTGTGCATTTACAAGGAATTCACCGTACACGTGGTTGTCTCCGTTTACAGGGCTTCTAGTAAATGCTACACCTGTTCCAGATGTATTACCCATATTACCAAATACCATGGACTGAACGTTTACGGCAGTTCCTAGTGAATCAGGAATTCTCTCCATTCTTCTATATCTAATTGCTCTGTCGTTATTCCATGAGCGGAATACTGCCTTTACGGCTTCGATTAGCTGAACCTTAGGATCTGATGGGAAACCACCTTCCTGTCCATATCTAACAACCTTCTTGTAATCATCGATAATTTCACAAAGAGCCTCTTCATCAAGATCGATATCATACATGATTCCGCGGTCGTGCTTTGCTTTATCTATGATGTCTTCAAAATTCTTGCTATCTATCTCCATAACTACGTTTCCGTACATCTGGATAAATCTACGGAAGCTGTCTAGAGCAAATCTTCTATTCTCCGTAAGGTCTGCAAGTCCCTTAGTTGACTCGTCGTTTAGGCCTAAGTTGAGAATGGTATCCATCATTCCCGGCATAGAGAATACCGATCCTGATCTTACAGAAACAAGAAGTGGATTTGTTGTGCTTCCAAAAGTCTTGCCTGTTACATTCTCAAGTTCACTCAGCTTTTCTTTGATCTCGGAAATTAGTTCCTCGCCAAGCTTTCCTCCATTGCGATAGTACTCGTTACATGCCTCGGTTGTAATTGTGAATCCGAAAGGTACTGGAAGTCCTATCTTTGTCATCTCTGCAAGGTTAGCGCCCTTTCCACCTAGTAGGCTGCGCATATCCTTTGATCCTTCGTTAAACGAGTAAACAAAATGCTTCATGCTGTTGTTCTCCTATTTTTTTGCTTAAAATACAAGCTTTTCTTCGATATAGCTTCTTACTTCTGAAACTGGAATTCTTATCTGCTCCATAGTGTCTCTATCTCTGATAGTTACGCAGCCGTCTGTCTCAGTATCAAAGTCCACGCAGATGCTAAATGGAGTTCCAATTTCGTCCTCTCTGCGGTAGCGCTTACCGATTGATCCTGATGCGTCGTAGTCTACGTTAAAGTACTTTGATAGTTCTTCAAATATAGGCTCTGCAACGACTGAAAGCTTCTTTGATAGAGGTAGCACAGCTGCCTTAAATGGTGCAAGTGCTGGGTGAAGCCTTAGGACAATTCTCGTATCCTCTTTGCCATTATCATCAGTTGATAGAACCTCTTCATCGTATGCATCAACTAGGAATGCAAGCGCAACTCTATCAGCTCCAAGCGATGGCTCTATGCAGTATGGAACATATCTCTCATTTGTATCTGGGTCAAGATATGTCATGTCCTGTCCTGAGAACTCTGCGTGCTTGCTAAGGTCAAAGTCAGTTCTATCTGCGATACCCCATAGCTCACCCCATCCGAATGGGAATAGGAACTCGATATCTGTTGTCGCGTTGCTGTAGTGTGATAGCTCTTCTTTCTCGTGGTCTCTTGTTCTGATGTTTTCCATCGTCATTCCAAGAGACTTTAGGAAGTCAACGCAGTATGTTCTCCAGTAGTTAAACCACTCTAGGTCCTCACCTGGCTTACAGAAGAACTCAAGCTCCATCTGCTCAAACTCTCTTGTTCTGAATGTGAAGTTACCAGGAGTAATCTCGTTTCTGAATGACTTACCAATCTGTGCAATTCCGAATGGAATCTTCTTACGTGAAGTTCTCTGCACATTCTTGAAGTTTACGAAAATTCCCTGTGCAGTCTCTGGACGAAGGTAAATCTGTGACTGTGAGTCCTCAGTTACACCCTGGAAGGTCTTGAACATCAAATTGAACTGTCTAATGTTTGTGTAGTTGCTCTTGCCACACTCAGGACAAGCAATCTGCTCATCTCTGATATACTCCTCTAGCTTATCATTTGACCAGCCATCGATAGCTTCCTCTGGAAGACCTTTCTCACTGCGATAGTCCTCGATTAGCTTATCAGCACGAAATCTTGATCTACATTCCTTGCAGTCGATAAGAGGGTCAGCAAAGCCGCCGATATGCCCAGATGCCTCCCATGTGCGTGGGTTCATCAAAATAGCTGCGTCGAGCCCGACATTGTACTTGGATTCCTGAACGAACTTCTTCCACCAAGCCTTCTTAACATTGTTCTTAAACTCTACGCCCAAAGGACCGTAGTCCCATGTGTTAGCCAAACCGCCGTAAATCTCAGAACCTGGATAAACATATCCTCTGTTCTTTGCTAATGCGACAATTTTTTCCATCGTTGCTTTACTGTTTTCCATCTGTAAAAATAACCTGCTTCCCTTGTATTTCAAATTAATTCAAATTGAATTCGGATTTGATTCCGATTATTCTTCTACCTTTTCCTTAACTGTGTCTGCAGCGTCCTTAACAGCATCTGCTGCTTTATCAACTGCTTCCTTTGCAGTTTCTTCTACTGCTTCTTCAGCCTCTTTGATATCATCTAGATTGATATCATCAGCAAAATCGTTCTTAACAACCTTGCTCTTAGCCTTAGCTGCTACATCAGCTGCAACATCCTTAGCCTTGTTGAAAGCTTCTCCACCCTTGTTAACTAGGTCTGAGTAAACCTCTGGAGCCTTCTCCTTCATGTCAGCGTAAAAGTCAGTTCCCTTCTCCTTAGCTGTGTCGTAGAAGTCATTAGCTTTCTCTGATAGGTCGATAACTGATCCATCGTCCTTGATGAACTCGATCTTGCATTTGAATCCTAGCGCAGCAACAACACCAGCAATCATTCCCCATGGTGCGATTACTGTTCCTACGATACCGATGTTTAGCGGGATGTTTAGGAATGTGCTATCTTCTCTTGAAACTACAATTCTTGAAACATTACCCTTCTCGAATAGTTCCTTCATGCGACTAATCAAAGCGTCCTTCTTAGCCTTAGTGCTATTCTTCTCTGAGCAGTCTATTGTCTCTTCGATTGCAATTATCGCATCTACAACGTTTCCGTTTGCTGCTTCTAGAGCTTCTTTAGCTTCCTTGTAGGTTACCCCGGTGCGATCCCTTACTAATTCAATCTTTTCTAATGTAATTTCCATTGTAAACCTCCTATACAATGCTCGGATATAGCTCGCTCTTTAGCGTTCCCACATCCATATGATATGAAATATATTCTCTTAAAATCTTATAAAGTTCCTCCTCAGTTTCGGCATCAAGCATGATGTTTCCGAAGGCTGAGATAGGTCTTTTGGAGAAATATTTAATTATATTAACTATATCAAATTTAGGGCTATAAATCAATCTCGGCTTTGCTTTAGACTTAGAATTTTGTGCGATTTCCTGCTCTATTTTTCTCATGCATTCATCGCATATCATTCCACCGTCTTCGACGCTGAAATACCTAAGCCTTTTTGCATCATCTGGCTTTGATCCGCAGACCACGCATTCATCTAGATTTGGCAGCATTCCCACGGCATCAAGCAGCTTGATTTCATAGGCTATGACAAGAGTTATGAAGCCCTTGCTTCTGTCTTCTAGCGTTCCAAGAAAGTCCACAAGCTCGTTCAAAAGTTTTGGTTGCGGAAGTTCTTCCGGGAGTGCCTTATCTGTAAGCTCTAGTGCAAAGGACGCCGCAAAGTACTTATCTGGATCCTCTCCTATTCGGAAAAAGCTCTTAACTACCTCTCCGCTGTTGACATTATAGAAGTCACGGCTCCTAAAAATCTCATAGCGCCCGTAGGTAAAGCGGTTAAGACTCAGCGTCGCCTTGCCCTTGCTGCTCTTTTCTGAGATGCTCGTTCCCGCGCTTATCTTTCCATATTTCTGAGTGAATATGGAGAGCATCTTCCTGCCTGAGGTTGCATTTATTCGCCTTAAAATGATTCCTGTAGAATCGGCAAGCATGCTATCACCTGTCCTCGCTGTATCCGAAGTTTGAGATAGCAAAGTCTGAGTCACGCCAGTTCTCTTTGACCTTTACAAATATCTGTAGGTAAACTCTAACTCCTAGAAGTGCTTCTATTTCTAGCCTTGCACTCTTTCCTATGCCCTTTAGCTTCTTACCCTGCTTTCCGATGATGATGCCCTTGTGCGACTTCCTCTCGCAGTAGATAACAGCACCGATTTCGGTTAGCTTAGGGTCTTCCTTATAGCTTTCTATCTCAACTGCAACTCCATGTGGCACCTCTTCGTTTAGGTACATCAAAAGTTTCTCTCTGATGATTTCACTTACGATAAAGCGCTCTGGGTGGTCAGTTACCATGTCCTCTGGGAAGAACATAGGTCCCTCCTCAAGATATCCCTGAATCGCCTTCACAAGTTTCTTTACATGAGTTCCATTGAGAGCTGAAATGCCAAATATCTCATCAAAGATGCCCATCTTCTCATAGACATCGTAGGTCTCTTTGAACTCTTCTGGGTCCATGGTATCAACCTTGTTTATGACTAGAAACTTAGGAGTTTCAACATCCTTAATCATATCTAGGATATAGGTATCGCCCCTGCCCTTATCAGGACTTCCATCTACAAGAAACAGTATTACATCAACTTCCTTATATGTCTTAATTGCTATGTCATCCATAGCTGCTCCAAGCTTATTGTGAGCCTTGTGAATGCCTGGAGTATCGATAAAAACTATCTGGCTTGAGTCTCCATCTTCCGTATGCTCTGTATAAATACCTCTTATGCTGTTTCTCGTTGTCTGCGGCTTATCTGTTGTGATTGCGATTTTCTCACCCAGAATGGAGTTCAGCAATGTCGACTTTCCGACATTTGGTCTTCCTATAATTCCTGCAAATCCCGACTTCATAATCTAAATCCTTTCGGTAGTAGCTCATCAAGGCTAGTAACCTCGATATTCTCTTCATCTCTTCCTATTATAACCTTGAGATTTGGTGCAAACTCAAAGAGAAACTGCCTGCACATTCCGCACGGAACTGCTTGATCTCCTGAATATGTCGCAACTGCAATCGCCTCAAAGTTTCTAAAGCCCTCTGAAATGGCCTTTGCACATGCAACGCGCTCAGCGCATATCGTAGCGCCATAGCTTGAGTTTTCGACATTTACACCTGTAAAAATCTCACCTGTAGTCGTCAAAATTGCTGCTCCTACCCTAAAACCCGAAAACGGTGCATAGGCATTTCTTGCAGCTTTTCTTGCGAGCTTATATAGATCAACATCTGTTATATTACTCATGACTTCCTCCTTTAAGAAGCATTGCCCTAAACTCTCTTAAGCTTAAGCTCAGTCATTACTTCTTCTTCACGCTCTCTCATCTCAGTCTTCTCTTCCTCGTCCATATGGTCGTAACCAAGAAGATGAAGAACGCTATGCGTAAATAAATATATTATTTCGCGCTCATACGAATGCCCAAATTCCTCAGCCTGCTCCTTCGCCCTGTCCTCGCAGATTACGATGTCGCCAAGGCAGATTATCTGATCTTCTGGAAGCTCATTAAAATCCTCAAACTGAGGAAATGAAAGCACATCCGTGACCTTATCAACGCCTCTATATGTGCTGTTTAACTCTTTGATTTCTTCCCTGTCCACAAAGCTGACCGAAAACTCGCAGTTCTCCTCAGGGATTCCTTCCTTTTCTAGGCAAAGCCTTGCGCTTTCTTCCATCAAAGCTAGCAGCTCCTCGCTGACCACCTGTTCATTCTCAAAATAGATTTCCATTATTTTTCTTCCTTCTTTGGATGATGCTTATAATATCTATCGTAGGCGCTGATTACGCGCTTAACCATCTCATGTCTAACGACATCCATCTCCCTCAGATAGCAGAATTCAATGCCCTTTACGCCCTTTAGAACTCTCTCGGCATCTATAAGTCCGCTCTTCTTTCCGGCTGGAAGGTCTATCTGCGTCACATCACCTGTAACTACAATCTTAGAACCAAAGCCCATACGCGTCAGAAACATCTTCATCTGCTCGCAGGTCGTGTTCTGAGCCTCATCAAGTATGATAAAGGCATTATCTAGGGTTCTACCTCTCATGTACGCTAGTGGAACAACCTCTATAAGCTCGCGCTCCTTAAGTCTTAGGGCATTATCTCTTCCAAGAAGATCATAGAGCGCATCGTAGACTGGCCTAAGATATGGGTCAACCTTATCCTGAAGGTCTCCCGGCAAAAATCCTAGCTTCTCGCCCGCTTCAACAGCTGGCCTTGTCAGTATAATCTTCTCAACCTCTTTGTTCTTATACGCACTTACTGCAAGTGCTACTGCAAGATAGGTCTTACCCGTTCCTGCCGGTCCTATTCCAAAGACCATGTCACTCTTTCTCACAGCATTGACATAGCGCTTTTGGCCGACCGTCTTGGCCTTTAGAGGCCTTCCCTTTGCTGTAAAGCAGATGACATCTTTTCCGACTCCGCTTTCGCTGTATGAACCGCCCTCAGCCTTAAGTTGAATTACGTAGTTCACCTTTTGTTCGTCGAGGAACTCTCCGCTATGCATTATGTCTATGAGCTCCCTCAGCATTTCTATGGCTAGCTCAGGATTTTCTCCGCGTATCAAAAGTGAGTTGTCTCTTTGCACAATTTGAACGCCTGCTGCCTCGCTGATCAGGTTCAGGTTAATATCTAGGTTTCCAAACAGTGCGACTCTATCCACTGTCTCGTCTATATCAAAACTTATAAATGCGTTTTCTCTCGCATCGTTTTTGGCTTCTTGTATTGTCAAACAAAGACCTCCATAGCTTGAAAAATAAATTACTATCCAGTGTAATTATATAATTTTTCCTATGTATAAGCAAGTTTAGGCTGGCAATATCTCCTATTTTGTTATAAGTAATTTTAGTCACTTAGGGCGAATGCAAAAATCCACTAAAAAAGGACCGGCGCCCCCTTGACTACCGGCCCATAAATATAGGCTATCTGCTATATTTTCTCTTTTTTGATACGGCTATGAAGAGTAGACCCGAAAGTCCTGCCATCACGCTGTATAGCGCCATTCCGCCATCATCGAAGGTATTAGGCTTTCCGCCCTTCTTACCACCGTTTGGCTTTACTGGCTCCTTGTACGTATTTGTCACTTGGAACTCAGTCTCATCGCCCGTGATCTTGCTCTCGTAGCTTGCTACTGCGTCCTCCTTGACTGTGTACTTAATTAGCTTTCCATCTTTGAACTTAGGCATATTCGCAAATGTGTGCGCCCAGTTATCTCCTGCGTTCAAATCTACTTCATCAGCCTTTACACCATCGGCAAATAGCGTGATGTGTACGCTCTGCGGACGCTTTCCCTTAGCATCGTTATCGTCATTCCAGATTTTCTTTACTGGGATATCAATTTTTGCTGGATCATGAGTATTTGTAACCCTTGTTCCATTAACATTAGACGTATATCCTGGAACACCTATCTCCACAACACTATAGACTATTTCGTCGCCGTTTGCATCATACTTATCTATGTTTTCGAACTTATATTCCCAGTTTCCTGCCCTTGTTGCCTTGGCAGTCTTTCCTGTGTCTATACCATTTGCTATTAGCTTTACAGTGACTTCATCAGGTCTTATGCCGTCCTGATCATTTGCGTCATTCCAAACTTTATCGCCTTCGAGTTTAATCTTAGGATTAACAAGAGTGTTCTTTACCTTTGCTCCGTCATAGCTTACGACAAACTCCTTATCTCCAAGCTTAATCTTATCGCCTGCATTCAGTGCATTTCCGTCAGCATCAACTTCCTTAACGGTATAAACATTCTTTGTATTCACTCCGTTTACTGCGTCAGTATCTGGCAAGTTATCAAATGTAGCCTTAAAGTTATTATCCTTATCAAGAACCTTTTCCTGCGTTGTTGCTACGCCATTCTTGAACAGTCTAACTCTTACGCTTTGCTCATTTGCATTAGCCTGCGATAGGCCGCTCCACTCCTTTGATACGGTCAGCTTTGTTGTAGCTGGAATCATAGGTGTGAAGGTCAAAGACTTCTTATTTGTAACTGTGAAGCCTGCATCCATGCTTCCGCTTGTCGTCGCTCTGTACCATGCTCCATCAAGCTTAATGTCATTTGATGCATCTAGCCCCTTTTCTCTTACGGTGTATGCGTAGTCAACTCCTGCTGCGTTTGCCTTTTCGAGATTATCAAATGTAACCGTCCAGCCATTTGCTGCTGTAAGCTGCTTTTCTTCTACTACTGCTCCATCTTTTAGAAGCTCTACGTCAACGCTTGTAACTGGCGCTGTAATTGCTGTGCCTGCGTGATCCTTCCAAAGCTTCTTAACTGTGATATCTCTTGTTACTGGAGCATCAACATGGAAGCTAACTGCTGCTGGCTCCCTTGTGAGCGTAGATGTGTTTCCGCCGATATTGTAATCTAGTACTGGCGTGATTACATCTTTCTTTTCGTTATATAGATGAGTTACATCATTTCCAACCTTGTATGTGATATCAACTCGTCCGCCGTCTCCTGGAGCAACTGCAGATCTTGATACTAGCATAATCATATTAGCATCTGCAGGGTCTGTAACTATGTCATAGTCTGCTGGCTGCGGCGACTCATTTATCGGATATGTCTTTCCGGCCTTGAGCTTTATGTACTTCACCTCAAAATTAGGTGTTGTCTCAACCTTCTTAAGCTCTAGAGGAAGTTCAGTTTTGCCTTCTGGCATAAAGCCTGCTCCGAAGTTCAAATCCTTCTTTAGCAGTGGAACAAAGAGACTCACGCGATCTAGCTGCGATGTCATATTGTTTCTCACAGTGATACGGAGGGTTGCATCGTCTCCTGGTTTTAGAACTGGAGTAGTCGCTTCCTTTGCCGTCTCTGATGTATTATCGTATACATAGGACTTTCCTGTATTAGGTATCAAAAGTTCAGACTTAGCACTTACCTCATAGGCCTGCGTAATCTTGATTCCTGGGCCCTCTGAAAGCGATACCATGTCCTTTCCAGAGTTAACCTTCTCACCAAATGTAGCTGTATACTTATTAGTGTTCCAGTTGCTTGCATCCCACTTCTCACGCTTTATAACTGCGTCTATGTCCTTGAAGTCCTTTGTTGTAATTCCGAGGAAGTCATTGATGTGATATGTCTTGACTCTCGCAGTCTTATCAGTCTTTACATCAAAGGAAATATTCATGCTCTTAATTGAGAAGTCTGGCTGATATTGACCTCTAGTCTCTTGTCCAACGTCTATTGAATACTTCCATACTTTGAGTTTGACTCCGTCCTTTTCAAATTCACCAACATAGCTTGGCGAGCTGAGAGTTCCATTTGTCACGGTCAAATTGGAGTACTCGAAGCCCTCTGGCATAATCATGTAGATTACCGGCTCCTGAAGTGGATTCCAGTCCCAGTTAGCATCGTCAATTCTTCCCGATACCTTAAAGCTATCTCCACCATTTATCTGTGTCTTATTTATCGTTCCAACGCCGTTTACGACTCTTGGCTTATCTGCCTTACCTACAACCTTAACTGTATCGGTGCTTGATGGTGTCTGGCCTGTCGTGTAGAACTTAATCGTTGAAACTACGTCTGCATTTGTTCCCTTCTTCCATGATCCGTAGATTCCTGCAGGAATGTATGACCATCCGTAGTATTCGTCTGATACGTGAATATTATTTGGATTCCAAGTATCAAGTAGGTCCTGCATAGGTCTTATTCCGTCATATGATGCAGGGATTGGTCCTAGGTCGACCTTTAGGGTTTTGATTGAGTCGTTTATACCAAGTCCTAGTGCTTCATTAGTGATTAGAGCTGAAACACTTCCCGATGGCTTAATTACGCTTGGGGATGCTGTTCCGCTTCTGCCATCAGCAGTTGTCCAGTAGATATTTCCATATGTCATACCAGCTGCATAAGGAATTGTCACTCCTCGAATAATTGCAGTGTCAGCATTATCGATATTAAACTCAAGTGTCTTTGGGAGTGTTGGCGTTGGGAGCTCATTCTTTATCAAAAAGCTTCCGAGACGCACATTGTATGTGTCATATTTCTTTAGCGCCCAGTTTGGCATTGTATCAACAAGTCCATAACCCTTGGTTCGCTCGGATGTACTTCCATCCATGATTGTAACTGTCATCTTGGCTTCTTGCGCGTTTGATGTTCTTCCCACGTTAGGATTATCATTCCAGATCGTTTTGCTGAAGTTTTTGATTACCACATCAAATGTTGAACCATTGGCTCTAGTGCTGTTTGCTGGAACCTTTAGGTGTGGGAAAAATGAAAGTCCACCCGAGTATGAGCCTGGCTCATTCCACTCGACAGTAGCCGTCTTAAAGCCTCCACTTTCTGTTGTTGATACTACTGTTCCGTTTGTATTATATAGTCCTCGTTCCTCTAGGCCAACTAGCTCGATATCACTTGGGTATACAATCTGTACCGTAGTCTTACTTCCGGCTCTAGTTAGTGACTTACCACCTGTGTTATATACGTTTAGCGCACTTGTGGTCTGTCCCTTTGAGACAGCTTCTGTTGGCTGGTTGTTCCAAAATCCATAGTTAAATGTCTCAGTAGAAATAGCATTAAAAGACTTAGCATCAATATCATTTGTAGCATCGGTGCTTAGGCTAAACTTAAACAAATTAGATAGAATTTGGTTTGGATCCTGGTTCAGATAGGCATCATCCAAGGCAAAGCATATCTCACCGACTGATGAAACGTTTGTCAATGAAACCTTGCTCTTGTATTTTAGATCACCACTTCTGGATTTTTCGGAGCCTGCACCCGGGTAACCATAAGGCGATGTGCCCGTTCCTGTCGGTGTCTTTACGAGAGACTCAAAACCTGTCGATGAAATTGGTCCCTCAGCAAATGTTGCTCCTGGAAGTGTCTTAACATATACACCATCCCCAAATCTCAGGTTGAGGTAGGTGTTAGAAAACTGCAGATTCAATGGAACCGAATAGCTCACATTTAGCGCATAGGTTACACCAGTCTTTAGCTTAGGTGTTTCCCCATTTAGCAGGTCTGCTACTACGGTACCTGTTTCAGATTCTACTATCTTAATGCTAGTAAACTGAAGCCCTGTAGTGGTTTCTGCATTAACCACTGAGTTTGTCATAGGCGTTATGCCCACAACTACAATTAGAATGGAAAGCAAGCACGCAAAAACCTGCTTCACTCTATTTTTCATAGATATCCCCCCTTACTTATCTATAGTCCCATTAATTGCTTATCTAAGGGTGCCTAATCCGAGATTGGCGCCTACATATCAAGCCTGTCATTCTCCCGTCTGACCACAGCCTGAAAAAGCTATTAATACATACCTCACTATTATATACTTGTTTATGACAGCGTGCAATATGTTGACTGAAAACTTGTTAGTTTAGTAATGTGGGATTTTTAATCAAAGAAAGACGCCCTGATTAGTGGGCGTCATAGTGTTGGTATTGACTTTTGATTTTTTTCTTGATAGAATAGATTCATTACATGGCGGTCGCTCTCGCTTGTAAACTCCCTTTGTGGGGTTTGAGAGGACTCGCCATATTTTAGTTTTTGTAGATTGTGGAGTTTACCATGAATTTGATTGCATATGTATATATTTAGTGTTCTACATTCTTGATTTACAAGGTTCTCAAACCCTGTTAGGTCAGGGTCAGATGAGTGGTCGGTTTTTCTACATTCTTGATTTACAAGGTTCTCAAACCATCGCTTGTCGTGGGTTTTCCGACGCAGCGTTTTTCTACATTCTTGACTTACAAGGTTCTCAAATTCAAAATCATCTTTTCATCCAACTGTTATTGTTTTTCTACATTCTTGACTTACAAGGTTCTCAAACATCACTTATTCCAGTTAGAAAATACGATTAGTTTTTCTACATTCTTGACTTACAAGGTTCTCAAACTTTAGGGAATGAGGCTTATGTTGTGATTCAGTTTTTCTACATTCTTGACTTACAAGGTTCTCAAACAAACGAGGTGTCGCAATGATTTATTACAGCGTTTTTCTACATTCTTGACTTACAAGGTTCTCAAACCGGTGCGGGCGAATGAGGGTTCGTATTGAAGTTTTTCTACATTCTTGACTTACAAGGTTCTCAAACTGCTGCAGGTGATATGGCAATGGCGCTTGCGTTTTTCTACATTCTTGACTTACAAGGTTCTCAAACTGTGTTTACACCAGTTTGGATTCCTAATGAGTTTTTCTACATTCTTGACTTACAAGGTTCTCAAACAGGGAAGATGTTAGAAAAGATTTACATTCAGTTTTTCTACATTCTTGACTTACAAGGTTCTCAAACTCTTTCTTTCCTTTTTTTCTCATTGTTCATGTTTTTCTACATTCTTGACTTACAAGGTTCTCAAACTTAAGTGAATCACTTCTGATTCCTTATATAGTTTTTCTACATTCTTGACTTACAAGGTTCTCAAACTAGTAAAAAGGTAAATCCCACTAATTGCTAGTTTTTCTACATTCTTGACTTACAAGGTTCTCAAACAAGAACAAAGAAACCAAAGCTTAGTCGCTCGTTTTTCTACATTCTTGACTTACAAGGTTCTCAAACGCAACCTAGAGCGAGATTTAACTCATTTCTGTTTTTCTACATTCTTGACTTACAAGGTTCTCAAACATTATATCGAGTATGAGACGACCCAACAAGGTTTTTCTACATTCTTGACTTACAAGGTTCTCAAACCGTTATTTGTCGCATCCTTGATTGTCGCGATGTTTTTCTACATTCTTGACTTACAAGGTTCTCAAACCCATCTGTTTCTTGCATGTAAAACGAATTAGTTTTTCTACATTCTTGACTTACAAGGTTCTCAAACTTTGACGAAGTCGCACTAATGCCAGAGTCTGTTTTTCTACATTCTTGACTTACAAGGTTCTCAAACAACCAAAGATTTTAACATTGCGCAGGAAAGGTTTTTCTACATTCTTGACTTACAAGGTTCTCAAACCGATATTGCACACAGTTGTCTGTGATAGGCGTTTTTCTACATTCTTGACTTACAAGGTTCTCAAACATTGTGGTTGCCGTCCGTCCGAAGCCTTTAGTTTTTCTACATTCTTGACTTACAAGGTTCTCAAACAGCAACTTGCTTGCCTACTCGCCCTCTTCTGTTTTTCTACATTCTTGACTTACAAGGTTCTCAAACAGTACCACGAATATGTAATAGTGGAACACCGTTTTTCTACATTCTTGACTTACAAGGTTCTCAAACAAGCTTGCAGCGTATTTAGTTCCTGCGATCGTTTTTCTACATTCTTGACTTACAAGGTTCTCAAACGAGTTCTTGAGCAAGTTTTTTCGTGTTATTGTTTTTCTACATTCTTGACTTACAAGGTTCTCAAACCTCAAATTGATGAGATTATCTCCGAACCCAACATACTGACATATGCGTAAATCATAACTCTATTATACACTTATCCGTATCTATGATAATTACTTTTTCATTTTCTAGCTTGCATATAAATCTAGATTCTATGATAACTAACTGTATCTTCCAATACCGTGCTTCTTTATACAAAGTCAATATTTCATATTCTGTCAAATATCTCTTAATATCAACTAAAAACAGTACTTGCATATTAAATGCCATTGCAACTAGTTTGATATAAATTGATAACTTCTCTAATAAACTGCCACTCTCATAATTTAATTTTAAATCGTAGATTTTTATCAGATCTTTTACATCACACTCGATATTATAATCTATTTCATATGATGATTTTACTGATATATCTTCCAAAATCCTAACAAAAGTATTATTTATATAACTAATTTCTTCAGTGAAGTTCTCGTAAATACATGCCTCTATTTCTTTTTGAACATTCCCAAGTAACCTTTTGCTGTTAATATCAAAACAAAATGGGCTTACAATAATATCAATCTGTTTAGAATCAATTCTAGTCCCATCCTTTTCAGATATTATCCAATTTGATTAATTGGATTGAAACAACTTTATAGAATCCTCTATAATTTCATAGAATACTTTTGGGTTTTCACACACAACTGATATAGATGTATTTTCGTCAGCTTCTATGATAAAATCAAATTCTCGATTTGTTATTCTCATAATATAACTAACCTTTCATCTGAATTTAGCACATCAGTTTCATGTTTGCCGATTATGCATTCCATTCTTGAATACTGCTTCTCTGTTATCTTAAGCACCTGAACTAACCCTGCTTTTGGTTTGTTCTTTCTAAGATTATCAACGATAGCCTCTGACATACCCGAATTTAGGGATATCTTACAATAAACAGATTCCTGAAGCATAAAAAAACCACTCTTTATTAGATGTTTTCTGAATTTAGTATACTCTCTTCTATCTAGTGAAGTTTGTACTGGTAAATCAAACATAACTAAAATTCTCATGTACCTATAACTCATATCTATAAAACTTTATATCATCAATACTATTATTCTCTAGAGACTCGAAAATGCTTTTACAGTAGATTTTTATGGCATTGGAAACAATTTCATTTCTATAATTTATACAAACTGGCTCACTAAGGACTGAAACTATTCTTCTTTTTTCATCACTACCAAACTCTTCAATATTCATGTTCACAACCTTCCTATCAATAAGAACTCTAAACGGTTCCATGAGATCTGATGCAAGGTTAAATTGATTAAACATATTGTCATGAAATAATCCTAATTGAGTCAAATAGCCAGATGCTACTATTTCTCTTGTAAATGACGATAATAGAATTGAATATCCATAGTCTAATGCCGCATTTATTAGGCAGTCTGTTCCTCTTGTGAAAGATTTTCCAAATAAAGCATTAAAATATACCTTTGCAGCATGCCCTTCTCTATTCGTTGAATCACCAAACTCTATTTCTTCAACATACTTATACAAAAGTCCACTCTCATCCTTACCACATTCATCTAGAAGAAACGCTTGTTGTATTATCTTTTCTTTTACAATTGCCGTCCATACATATTTTTTAGTATCATTATCCCATTTAATTTGGGAACGTAATTTTGAACTAGTATCATGTGACCCATAATATGGCATAAGTTCTGATAAAGGATTCCTCTTCTCGTCACAGAATATTACCTTAACTTTTGATTTTACAAGCTCAGACATTAATACTGCAGTAATAGACACCGCCGTAGTCTCTATTATGAGCATATGTATTTCAGAAATATGTATTTTACTTGTCTCTTCCTGTCTAACTACCATATAACCAAGCTGGTAATCCAGCTTGGCACTTTTACTAATTATAATAGTTCTCCAGCTCATATCTTCAGAAGATCCTTTTCGTTTTCAAACAATCCAGAAGATGACTGTGAAATCAATTTAAACTCTTTGTAATTACTTATTTTCGTGTTAATGCGGACACTTCCAACATTAGCTTTTCCACCTATTGAGCTTAAGTCGACTTTCTCAGATTTACTAATATTCCTTATCATTTTTTCTAAAACTATACACTGATTTTTAGTATCAGCTTCAATAAAGTTTTTCCTTGCTTTATTGAGGTGTTCTAACAAAGGTCCAGCTTTGCAATTAGAATATGGCAATTTGTCAAATTTAGATAATATAAGATCAAATAACTCCTGATTTTTTTCACTTGTAATTATTTTATTCTTTAAATTATCCACTTCATCGTAATTATTTTTAGAATTAGCTTTTTCTATTTTGTGTACGTACTTAACCCAATTTCTATCTAATTTTAACTGCATCGCATTTCTTGCATAAAAATACTCTTCTGTCTTTCCTCCTAGATAATAATATGCTCCATCAATTTTTATTAAACTATTCATTGGTATGAATTTTTCACACACTCTAATATTACGAGCTTCTTGGGTTTTTACTTCACTAATTAAAATGTCATTTATATATTTTATGATATTATCTTCTGTAAGTTTTCTATAATCCCCTAGTATTATTGGAATTTCCTTTAAAAGCCTTATGGTTTTGTTCCCTTCTGTATATTCAACAAGCGCATATCCTTGTGTTGAAATAGATCTCTTTCCTCCATAATCATTCACATTTTTTAGAGCCGATTGTTTCGTTTTTACACCAATATAAGACTCTTTCTTTGCAGTAATGTTATTAAAAATAGTTTCTTTAAAGTACTCACCGTGACCTTGTTCTAATTTACGAGTAACTAGTGATGTAAACCTTTCCATTGTTCTTTTAACAATGTCGATTGTCTCATCTTGTTCACTCCTCCATGCAACTTCATTCTTGTTATATATATCATATCTATAGAAATCTGAAATGTGGTATTTGTTCTCCTTCAATTTCGGATTCATCTTTGCATTTTTTATGAATTTATATGGATTTCCCGTAAATTTCACATAGTATGCATTGCCAACAACTATATTTAAATATGCATCATTTGCATGATGAAGGTCATTAACTATTCTTGACTTAGGCAAATCGAATTTTTGTCTAAACTCTGATACAAGTTTTGCTTTTGAGAAAACAATTTTACAGTTCTCACCCATTGACTGTTGTAGAATTTGTGTAATAGCCTTTGAGGCCTGGCTTGTCTCCACAATTTGCCTATTTATAAAGCCTGCCAACTCATCATCAGTAAAAGACTCATTTTTTCTGGTTAATCTAGTAAATTTTTCATTACTTATAAAGCCCTTTTCCTTTAGAATGTTCCAGTATGAATACATTTTTTTCTGTATATCGATAGTAATTGGATTATCATCTTTTTTTTGATTTTCTTCAGTTTTTACTAATACAAGGTTGTTTTCAAGGCTGTCATCCTTTATATAACACTGAGGATAAATATGTTCTATATTATAATCATTACCATTTATGAGTTTATACAAATCTATTATTTCACCTGAGTACATACACTTTCCCATCTGAAGATAATATAGATATACTTTTCTCCTATTAAAGAAGTTTTCGTCCTTATCGTCTATTTCATTTAGGAATTCCTTACCCTCTTTACCTAGGCTCTTATATAAGCTTATAAGTTTATTTTTTCTAGAAACTGTTCTTTCTTTTTTCCCGTCACTTCTAGTCATCTCTACGAAGATGCGTTTTGGAGATTTTCCAAGCACTCTTTGTAATTCTTCAACAATCTTCATAGTTTGCCAAGTCATCCTTTTAACTGATGGTGATAGATAGAAGTCATCTAAATCTTCTATTTCCCAAGATGATAGTGGTTTTTCGATACCTAAAAACTGTTCATCTATAATCTCTCTAAATGTGTAATTCTGACTTAATAGTTCTTGTAAAGTAACTTGTTCATTCCATAGAAAACCTATTATGCTATTTTCTGCAGTCCCGTTTTTATCCTTACCCATAATACCTTCAAGAAAATGTCTAGATAGATTTCCCCATCCAGTGAAACGGAAACCAAGTATTTTTTTAAGTTGATTTTCATTTAAGATATTAGGATATACAGTTTCAATCTTTGATCTTATAAGCTTTTTATCTCCTGAATAGATTGTTGACCAAAAGATAATATCTTCTATGATTTCTTTATTTGTCTCTATCTTTCCATCAAAAACACCTTTGAACTTTGCTATAGATGTTAAATTTTTACTCCAATCAGTATCTATGCCTGAAATCTCAGACTCATTATCCATCTTATTAATCGAAACAAGGTATTCTTTTATCTTTTTCTTATTTACTTTTTTACCGCTTGTAAATAGGTCATTATATATAGCTTGCTTTGTTTCTGTATCTAGTCTGCATCCGTTCACCCTTATAGCATTAATCTCATTTAATACCATAAATTTCTCATATATCAAGGAGTTTTTAGGCAAAGTATTCTCATCATTGAAATATGTGCATTTACGAACCATTCTCTTAATAAATTCCTCTGCAGATGCATTCTTATCAATTTTTTCATCAAAATTCCACGGAAAAACTCTGCCAGATTCCTTTCTAACAGCCCAACAATTATATCCCTTCTTACCATTAAACTCTCTTCCAAGTGGACCAACATAGTAAGGTATTTGAAATTCAAATAGCTGAATTATTTTCTCCTTTATGCTATATCCTGTACTATCAGCTTTTGACAAAAATGATAAATATTTTTCAGCATTATTAAGTATAGCTCTTAGCTCTCGTGAGTGAACCTGATTAGGAATAACTCCATTTTTGTTTGTTAACTGCTTTTCTAGGAATATCTCAGCATCGATCTTTGCTTTTATCTCTATCTTATCTTTGTCATTATCTGGAATATCTTTTATTGCTTTTTCTATCGATTTATATAAAACATCTTTTCCACGTTCTTTTCCTTGTCTTCTCTCAATCTTTCCGTGGCTATTTACACTTCCAACATATGCGCTGTATGTTCCACTTTCAATCGTTCTAAAAAGTTTTTCATAAGCCCCTTTATTATATTTTTTTAATAATGCTTTTAATTGCTTTAAATCCTTTTGATGCATATCATAAATCTTTACTCTCGCATCTGACAGATACTCACATCCAATCATTATCTTTGACAGAAGACCTGCATCATGAACCATCTTTATTTTTTCAATTATATTTTTATAGTCCTCATCTACAATGTTATATACTTCTTCTATAACTTCTTCATAGTTAGACTCTCTGAACCCAAATTTTTTATCAGATTCTTTATCTAGTTCTTGATCATATATATCTTTCAAATTGATACTAAGTCCAGCTAAAAGCCTAAGAACTGCACAATTTCTTTTATCTTTTTTAATAATATTAAACAATGCTAGGAGTTGTTCAAAATGATTTGTTCTTGAACTTTTATTATCAGAAAGAATTTCTTCAATAGCACCAACTTCAATATTACTAGGAATCCCAAATTCATGTTCTTCAAGTACTTCAATCATCTCAGCATATGCATTTTCAAACCCTGTATCGTTCTTCTCTGCATCTAATGTTGCATTAAGAAAATGTCCTCTATGACTAAACATATTGTATATAGCAAGAAATACTAATCTTACATCAAATATCTTATCACTATGTATTAAATCACTTCTTAGATGAAAAATAGTCTTATATTTATCATGAAATTCCTTATCTGTAAAATCAAAGTCATTAAATAAGGAGTATGGCTGTTGATTTTCCACACTTCTATCTTTCAACTTGAAAAAACTCTCATTCATTTTCATATAAAATGCTGGATCAATCTTTTCAATCTCATCTGCGAAAAACTCCTTTAGTAGTGCTTTTCTTGCCTTATCTCTTTCTATTCTGCGTCTTGCAATTCGTTTTGAGCGTCTATTAGCAGCTGTTTGTGCCTCATCAAATAAACGAACTCCCCATAGATCTTTTCCCTTTGCACGTAGCAAATTGTACTCTAAATCCGTTACTGCCCAACCTACTGAGTTTGTTCCCAAATCAAGTCCTAGATAATAATCGCCCTTAATCATGTAATTTCTCCTAAAAAATCATTGACAAAATAATTTATATCTAATACAATCAAAGTGATTTACAAGGTGAGTTCAAATAAGGCATTACGCCGTATCTGTTTGCTTGCATTGTGCAACACCTATGTAAAATGAGCCAACATGGCTCTTTTTTTATTTAATCACTGCATTTTTATAATAAATCAGATTATTAATTTGTGTCAATGTTTTTATATAACTCAAAATAGTTATTTGTTAGTTTTACAATAATATTTGTTCTTTAGCATACATTTTCAGGATTTATGCGTTGCACACTACTGCAAAAAGTGTTACACTATCACATAGTAATAAGAGAACTGTAGGTAGTAGTCACCTACACCCTACACTGGGGGTCAGAAATTCAGTGTTCGCCAAGAACTATTACCGTAAGGGATACGGTAAGCGTAGCGTGTAGCGATATACAGCGACATCCCAACAGAGCCAGGAAGTTCCTGGCTCTTTTTATGTGTAAATTTGATGCTATAGGGCTATAGGACAAAAAGTGTTGATAAAAATCGCCATGCACATTGAGAATTTAATATCTGTAGCGATTTAATCTTTTATAGTTGCTATAGGACAAAAAGTGTGTGTAAAAACCGACATAACAGTTGATATTTCAGTGGTTGTGTCGATTTTATCTTTTCTGAAGGAATATGAGGATTTGACAAAATTGATTTCAAGTAAAAACTCCAGTTTTCAGCTGGAGTTTTGTAATCATTGCATATGTTATTAAATATAAGATTGTCTACTCATCTGAGGTTTAACTCAATCAATTTCTTCCGAATCAGACAAATCATATACCCCAATTAGTTCATCGCCATCATAGTTCACTGATATGCCAAATGGCTCACCTATGCCTAGATCGTTTTCGAGGAATACTATTGCCCATTCCTTGTTTTCATAGAAGGTAAACTGTGGACAGTTGAATGGCAAATCTTTTAGCTTTGACAAGCTATCTGCGTCTTCTTTTGATATACCGAAAAATTCGGGTTCTGAAGTCAGCTTTTCGCGAATGTCTTCTATGGCTTTTGCTTCGTAGGTTTTACAGTTTTGGGTGATTTCGGCTATGAAGTCTGCGTCTGCTTGGTCTAGTTTTGATGTCTCTAGGATTATGTCGAAGCCTAGCTCGCTTCCTTCTAGTTCTCCGTGCCAGCAGTGGATTTGCTCTGGGCTTTCTATGTATTCTAGTTTGCCTAGTTTTGGGTGATTTGGTGTTTCTGCCATGCCTGTGTCCTTTTACACGTCGTTTCTGAGGACGTCTTCGAAGGTTTCACCTTTGACTGCTACGTAGCTTTCGGTTCCGCCTTTGAGCATGATTACTGGTGGCTTTGGCAGCCTGTTATAGTGCGATGCCATGGAGTAGTGATAGGCTCCTGCTGTGCATAGGGCTAGCGTATCGTAGCGACCTACTGATGCTGGAAGCATTACGTCTTCCTGTATGATGTCACCTGACTCGCAGAGACGGCCTACTACTGAGGCTTTGAAGTCATTTGCTTCATCCATCTTGTTTGCGAGAAGGCAGGTGTAGTTTGCTTTGTAGAGTGCGTATCTTGGGGAATCGGTCATTCCGCCGTCTATGGAAACATAGTTCTTGTAGCCAGGGATTTTCTTTACTGTACCTACTGTGTAGAGCACCATGCCTGCGTCTGCGACTATGGATCTGCCCGGCTCCATATGGATTTCTGGCATTTCAATTCCGAAGTCTTTGCAAGCCTGTTTTACGGCTTCTGCTACTTGGCCTACCTTTGTTTCTATGTCAAGGTATGGGTCTGTGTCTACATATCTTACGCCGTAGCCTCCGCCGAGGTCGAGCTCTGGTGTGATGAAGCCGTACTTTTCCTTCATCTCCGCTACGAATTTTAGCATTACGACTGCTGCACGCTCAAATACATCCTCTTCAAATACCTGTGAGCCCACATGGCAGTGGAAACCCATCAGCTCTATATGTGGCTGCTTTAGGGTGAAGGCAGTGATTTCTTCAGCTTGTCCTGTTTCTATTGGACTTCCGAACTTGGAGTCAACCTTACCTGTGGAGATTGCCTCGTAGGTGTGTGGGTCGATTCCCGGGGTTAGCCTTAGGAGTATCTTTTGCTTTAGTCCTCTGCGCTCTGCTTCCTTTTCTACTGCGATTACTTCCTCTACATTATCTGCGACAAAGTAGCCGATGCCGTGTTCCATGGCATAGCTGATGTCTTTGTCTGTTTTGTTGTTTGAGTGGAAGTAAGCTTTTGATAAATCAAAACCTGCTTGGAGCGCTGTGTAGATTTCGCCTGAGGAAACGACGTCTATGCCCATCTCCTCTTCTCTCATAATCTCGTACATGCGCTTGAAGCAGTTTGCCTTTGATGCGTAGAGTGGAACTGCCTTTTCGCCGAAGTGCTTTTGGAAGGCAGCCTTATATATTCTGCACTTTTCCCTTATTCTATCCTCGTCTAGGAGATAGACTGGTGTGCCGTATTTCTTTGCTAGTTCAACTGTGTCCTGTCCTGCAAACAGTAGGTGTTTGCCATCCTTTGAAACCGAAATGTTTTCGCAGATCATTGTTTATCCTCTCATTTTTAGATTCTATCTAATTTCTTCGTAAATTATACCATAGCTTTTGGAATTTATAGCATTAATATGAGCGCCTTGTCTAATTTTTCATTCTTGGAATCCTGTTTTTTGGACTGCTATATTTCACATGTGCTTACTAGGCCTTTGATGTTTTCGTCTGTTACCTCACCTTTACAGACTACATTTGTCCCTCCTCTTAGGTAGAGGTTTTCTATTTTACCATCCTTTTTCTCTGCATTTACGATTAGTCTTCCGCCTTGCATGTCTACTTTGATGTCTTTTCCATTGCTTTCGCCTTTTAGCGTTAAGATGCTGACGAGCGAGCCAGTTCCTGTGCCACAGGCTAGGGTGAAGCCTTCTACTCCTCTTTCGAAGGTTCTCTCGTAGTAGTGGTCATCTGCGAGCTTCTCATAGAAGTTTACATTTGCTCCCTTTGGGTAGTTTTTGTGACTTCTTAGATATGCTCCTATGCGATATAGCTTGCCTTCATCAAAGCTTTTTAGGCCTTGTATTTCTACGACTAGGTGCGGGATTCCTGGGGTTCCAAGCTCTATGTAGGAGCAGTTTAGGATTTCGCCTTCGCATTCTATCTGCTCGTCTAGCCTGATATTGCAGGGTGTGTTTAGCCTGATTTCGTATTCGCTTTCGTTTATGCGTCTTCCTATGACTATTCCGGCTTCAGTTTCTATCCTTTGCTCTTCGCCTGCGAAGCCGTTTTCGTAGGCATAGCGACAGATGCACCTTGCACCGTTTCCACACATTTCGCTGGTTGAACCGTCGTTGTTGAAAAAGAGCATTTTTAGGTCTGCACCTGAGTCCTCGCTTGCGTCTTCGACTATCATTAGGCCGTCTGCTCCTATGCTGTGGTGCCTTTTGCAGAGGGTTTTAGCTAGGAATGGAAGGTCCTTTTGTTTGATTTTTAGCAGGCTGTTATCTATGATTAGAAAATCATTGCCTGTCCCGTTCATTTTCCAAAATTTCATATTGCGCCTTTTTATTGCTTTTATTTCCTTTGATAGTTAAAGCATAAATCGTGCCAGATTTTACTCGAGCTCTATGCCGTAGCGTTTTATCTTGTCGTAGAAGACGGATTTTGATAGCTCTAGCTCCTGCATGGCCTTCTTTCGGTTTCCGTTATGCTTTATGAGGACTTCCTCAATTATCTTCTTCTCGCCTGCTTCGACGCGGGCTTTTAGGGAGATGCCTTGTGCTTCTGGCTTTGTTATCATGAGATGCTCTGCGTAGATGTTTGTTCCGTCGCAGAGGGTTATGGCTCTTTCAATTATGTTTTCTAGTTCTCTGACATTTCCTGGCCAGTCGTAGGCTGTGATGAGGTCCATGGCTTCCTGTGAGAATTTCTTTTCGTCCATGCCGTAGGCTGATAGGAGGTTTTTGAGTATGGATTCTGCGAGGAGACTGAGGTCTTTTTTGCGCTCGCGTAGTGGTGGCAGAGCGATTGGGAAAACATTTATCCTGTAATATAGATCCTGCCTAAAGTTTCCCTTCTCCACCTCTTCTTCTAGATTTCTATTTGATGCTGTGATGACTCTGACGTCGATGTCTATTGGCTTGGTTGAGCCCACGCGATATATCCTCTTATCCTGAAGGACGTTCAGGAGCTTTATCTGCATCTCTGGCGGGATTTCTCCTATCTCATCTAGGAATATTGTTCCGCCGTTTGCCTCTTCGAAAAAGCCCTTTTTGCCCTTTGCATCGGCACCTGTAAACGCTCCTGGTACATAGCCGAAGAGCTCTGATTCTATGAGGCTTGGCGCGATGGCGTTGCAGGCCACTGTTACGAATGGTGTGTTTTCGCCCTTGATGCTGTGGATTTCACGTGCTAGCTTGGTTTTACCTGTGCCTGATTCTCCTGTGATAATTACGTTGAATCTTGTGTTTGCTGCCTTGCATGCTAGCTGCTTAACCTTTTGCATTTTGATGGAGTTTCCAACTATGTTTTTTAGGAATTCTATCTCCTGCATTTCGTCCCTATATGCTGTGAGTCTTGATGCGTTTTCGATTTTTTCTTTTAGGACTGCGCCTGCTTTTGCTGCCTTTTGGACAAGCTCTCTATCGCGTATGAAGATGTATACGCCATCATCTTTTGTGCCCTTCTTAATGCGAATCATTTTGACTAGCATCCAGCGTCTATATATCTCAAGCACCTTTTGGATTTCGGTTCCGTCTTCTGAGTTTAGAAGTGCTTCTAGTTCTTCTTGGAATTCCTCGCCTCTCAGCACGCATCTTGCACTCATGCCTACTGTTGGGACGAGTTCGCTGTTTTCGTCGTCTAGGTTCTTTGCTTGGTAGCTTTTGCCTCTGATAAGTTCTCCTGCTTCTTCTCCTCTATAGCCGTAGCCCTTTGCCTGAAAGAATTTGACTTCCTTGGTTTTGCCGTCTAGGACTACTAGGTGGCCTACGCTTTCGAGGTAGTCCATGCAGTAGGATTCGCCTGCGACTGTGATTTTTATGTTTCTGCTTTCGCAGTCTAGGGAGACTGAGATTTCGAGGCTGTCTAGCTTTGTTTGGAGGGTGATTAGTGGTTCTGGGACATAGGCTCCGAAAGTCTTGTAGACGGGCTTTGATGACTTATCTTTGTAGCGACCTATGGCTAGGACGATGTCGCCTTGACTGATTCCCTTGTCTTTGATGTTTAGGCACTCTAGGTCCTCTGGCCTCATCATGTCATCGTTTCCGAGGTCGTTATCTGCAAAGATGACTATATCGCCTGGCTCGATTTGGCCTGCGTCGTGCTTTTGGTGTCCGAGGGTTTTGATACCTAGGATTTCCTTGGCGAGCTCGCTGAAATCACCGATGATTCCATCCTTATCCACGTAGATGTATCCGGCGTTCATGCCCTTTGCTATGGTTTTTAGTGTTTCTGTTCCGATGCTTTTCATAGTTGGTCTCCTTGTATGCTGAAATTTACTATTCAAACCAAGCGATTGCTCTGATTGGCGAGTCGTCACAGTTTTCTAGTTTTAGGGGGAAGCAGCTGAACCAGAAGAGGTCACTACCACACTGGTCGAGGTTTTTGAGGTTTTCTATGTTGACGATTTCTGTTTCCTTAAATAATTTCTTGTGCCTTGTTATGTTTTCGTCTGCGATTGGATCTAGGCCGATTACATCAAAACCTATGCCTTTGTAGTTTCCTGCGATAATATAGTCAAGGACTTCGTCATCTATGCAGGCATAGTCTCCGAAATATGTGTCTTTTCCCCAGCGTTTATCCCAGCCTAGATTGAAAAGCAGAAAGTCTGCTTCTTCTGCCTTTGATCCGTGAATGCGGATGAGGTCCATGGTGATTGGCTCTCCTTCGTTTAGGTCTCTGCAGTCTATGACTAGAGCCTTTCCGATGAACTGCTCTGGCGGGAACTGATCCAGCGTTGTTCTTCCTGCGTAGAGGTGTGCTGGTGGATCCATGTGGGTTCCTGTATGCGTGTACATCTGCATAAGTGTTTCCTTGAAGCCGTCCTTTTCGTAGGTATTGGCTGGCATTAGTTTTGGTGTATCGGTGCCTGGATAAACAGGCATGTTTTCTTTGATTGTGTGTGTTAAATCTATTACTTTCATGGTGGGTCTCCTTAGAGAGATTATAGCATAAAAAATGGCGCTCTAAACTATCGGGTTGGGGTTGGTGGACTCTAAAATATCGGGTTGGGAAAAAATAACCCTTCGCATATAATTTATTTAAGCACAATACTCTAATTACGAAGGTATGAACTCTATGATTCCTAATACCGATTTTATCACAACTTTTCCCAATATCAGAGATTCTAGTCTGGAATATTTCTTTGTTTCTACAGAAATATGATGAATTTGCATCCATATTAGTAAAATGGAAAACTGAGATACTTAATTCTTTCAAAGACCGTATGAAAACAGAAAACTTTCCAATGCTTATTCTGAGAATATCAGCGGAAAACTCCGAATATACATAACTGTATCCCGATTACTTGACAACTTTAAGCGGTTTAGATGTAGAACACTTTTTGCTTTAAATCCAAGAATATACTTTGCAATATCGGACAACCTTAAAACAAACAAGAGGATTGGACGAAAGAGAGGTCCATACAACAAAGAATAGCAATAAAAAAAGGACATTTTCACATGAATTTCATACGAAAATTGTCCTTTTTTATTCATAGTCACCAACCCGATAGTTTAGAGATGTATTTTTCTAACCAACCCTATAATTTATACTATCGATATTCCAGTAAGGAGACCGCTCCAATAGTCTAAATACTATTTTCATGGCACTCTAAATTATTCCGCTAGATTTAAAGTTTTCTCTAATAACCAATCTTCAGTCACTACCTTAGGTGAATGCGGACTGAATGTATCGTTTCCATTAACGCTATTCAAGTCGCTATTCTTACAAATAATTTTTTTCTCATTGCAGCTTATAATTTCCACATTAAGAGTATAGTAGAAATCTGCAAATCGTTCTTTACCATCGTCAGAATCGTATTTTTTCAATAAATCTTCTAGCTGTTTTTTTGAAACTAATTCTCTAGATTTTATAATTCCTTTAAGTGGATTTATTTCATATGTGTCCGTGATGCTGATATCATTCTTATAAAAACGAATATACTTTGCTTTTCCAATAGCTTCATGATGTGAATATACTGATTCACCCTTGATTGCATAGTAATAAAAAATAAATGTCTTTCCTTTAGATAAGAGGTCAGCTTTACTTAATACTTCATAATAATCATGTTTTAAAAATCCGACTACACATAGATTACTGTGAATATTTTTATTATCTATATTCTTTCCAAAAGCTCTTTTATCAAGCTCATTTATCGCAGGTTCACTGATTACAAGATTGCTATAAGACATCATTCGGTTAAGTCTGTTGTATTTTCTACTACACGCTTCAATTATTTCAGATATGAAGTCCTTCAGTAAATTTTCACTGTCCGCTTGAATACTAGGTTTTATTGCAAAAGCACCTACTCCTGGGAGTATCTCTTCAAATAGTCTGTAATTCTTTGTTTCTAAATCAAAATCTCCTGGATATAAAACATAACTCCCCACCGTTCTTCTTATTGCATCGTTATATGTATGCATTTTAAGAAGGTCCCCACGCTTATATGTATTTGTTACACTATGATGTTTATCATCTTCAACTTCTTCTTTTATCTGATCCTCTGTCATTTCATTTTCATCCAGTCCAATAAAAGACCTCAAATCTGTTATTCGATATTTTGCATCAAAATGGATATAGTTTGCTGCACCTTCCAAAACTGCATCTTCAGGTTTAATGTAATCTGAAGGATACACTTCAAGTGTGTAGTCTGGTCTAAAAGGTCTTGAATACGAACCCGCATACTTTGTATTTGAAAATTCTTCTCGTGAAAAGGTCCTGTTATAATATAGATTTACCTTGGTACGCAAATTAGTAAGAATAAATGCCTGACAAGAAGTCTTCCCTTCACGCAACGACAAAGTCAAACCATTATCAGTATTTATAAAAGGATTTTCTGCGGCCTGAATACATTGGCAATTATCAATTGAACTTATAATTCTTCTAAGCTCAAAAAAAAGCCAATACTCATATAGCAGAGCTATATTTTTAGATTCACCATAATATGCTTCCTTCTCACCCTCCCAATTTAGCTTAAGAGCAAGATCCACCATAGCTGCTGCATGAAAAATTTGCCTATATCCTTCTCTCTTTTCAAGCACCTGATTATTTTGTGGTATTATTGTAAGTTCTCCTATGTCGTCGAAAAAATGTTCTTTTAAAATATCATCCGTAATTCCTTGAATTTCAAAAGCCTCACGATAACACTCCGTATACATATTCTGCTCTAAACTTTTTCCTGTATCTATACTAGAGCAGAGGTTTTGACATATCAAATTAAATTTCTTTAAAGCATACTTAACAAAGCGATTTGCTATAGTATCAAGACTGTCATACTTTCTTGTTGTTGAAACTTCATGCGGCATTGGTGTTCCATTTACCATATGCCAGTCTCTACTATGTGAAAATGGATTAGTATAAAAACTTGCACTTGGTGTTCCCTGCCCAATTGGCTTCAAAACTTTATCTTTCACAAGCATTTTGTCAGGGTTACGTTTTATATGACTAAATAGAACTTGTAAATTATGCGAGTAACAAAACTCTCTCAAAAAAATGAACTGTTCCAAAAGAATCTTGGCACTATTAGTATCCGAGGATTCAAATATATTCGTAGTAACACCTGAATATTCCAAAAGAATCTCTGCACATTCTTCTGCAATTTTCTTTATCAATTCAATATAATCCTCTTCGTAGTCCATTTTTTGAGGTACTATTTCAAAATTGGCTACAATTTCATCTTTTAAGTTCTTTAAATGCGTTCTTCCAAGGTAATTTATAAATCTAAAAGATAATGCATCTTTATCTCTAGTCACTTTGAGAAATTTATTATTCTTCTCATTCGGAAAAAATAGATTTTTACAAATCTGAACATTCTCTTCCTGCTTTATATCCTTTAATCTACAGGTATAAGTAGCTGTTTCTCGAATTCTTAATATTTTTTTTTCATCTACTGAAGTTGCTATCTCAAGCTTTGGCAACACCACTCTAGATGTATTTTCCTTTTCTTCGTAGATGGTCATCCCAGTCCCATCTTCTAAAATAGCCATCTCAAAATTGATTGCATCCCATTCGCCCTGCGGATAAATTACAATCTCTATTCCATTTTCATCTTTGAATGAAACTGCTGCTATGCCCATGAAAGCACCTTCCTACATAAAACTTGCGTATTGATACTTATCAAGTCTTTTCTTCATTTGGGCAATCTTCTTTAGCGATAAATCCATTTCTTCGGATGACTCCCAAATTTCTTTTTTACACTTTAATTCGAGATTATTTAGTAACTCTCCTATCTGCTTTCTATCTCCATAAATTTTAGGAAGTATTTTTTGAACGATTTGCTCGTCCATAGTTCTTATAGGATTGAAATTTCCATTGTGCAACTCATACACTGCTGCAAAATATTGACGTATTTCCTTAACAGTACGATATGCAAATTCAAACCCATTTCCCTCTAATTCATCATAAATCCCATCTAAGAATACTCTAACTTGATCAAGAACATCATTATCAATATTGCAAATACCATTTCTGATTTTTGAAGCAAGAGCTACAAAGCCCTCAGCCACACCATAATCAGCCACTTTAATTACATTTACATCACATGTACCTGTCATTAACTTAAGAACATCATTTTTTTTAGGTTTAAACTCAACAACATTTGAACGATCCAATACTTTATGGCTGAACATATACGTTGTCTCATCTATATTTACTGTGCCTGTCACAAATAAATTTTTAGGAAGTCGTATTTTTTCAGGAATAACATCCTTATATTCTTTGCTATTTTCTTTATGAATCTGATTCTTATATAGCGGTATCTCTTCATCTGATTCCATTGCACTTAAAAAATCAGAAAAATATCTTTCTACGTGAGATAGGTTCATCTCATCAAGAATCAGGAAATGAGGAATACTTGGATTTTGACATGCTTGAAGTATAAAATCCAATATTGGAGTGGCCACATATCTTTCTTCTAAAGGATTATAGAAACCAAGTATTTTGGTATTGTCCGTCCAATCGGCCCCGACTGGCACTATTAACCAATTTTTTCCCTTATCAGTATGTCTCTCAAGATACTGTGATATTTGCTTTGCAATTCTTGTTTTGCCTGTACCGCTATTACCTGTAAGAATAACAAATGGTTTTGCAATTAGCGAGCTAATGTAACGATATACAAAGTCATTATCGAAACAATTCGGTAGGCTCTCAAGCTTAAATTCCTTCGTAATGATTTCTAAATACCACTTACCTGCCTCTTCATAAATTTTTATTACGTCCGAATAATTATCATTAATAATACTAATTAAAGCTTTAATAAAAAGTCCACTCGTTGTTCCGTCTTTAAGTTCAGAGCTCACCCATTGATTTGATAATCTACAAATTTCTATGTTGCCGTCAACTAAAATTTCATATGTTTTATCGGTAAATACTCGCGTACTTTTCTCGTAAAGTTCAGAAGATGGTTTAGCGAACATATATCTTAGGTAATTTCCGCCCAAATCATCAGTAACTATCTTTATATTCTTACCAATATTTTTCATGAGTGGTAAAATTTTTTTAAATTTATCTATGGCATAAATATAATCAACTAGTTGTCTTGCGCACTCTTTACTTTGGTTAAATGGTAGTTCCTTTCTTTGGTCATCAACAGTTGCCAACGGTTCTCCATCTTTAATGGAAATATCTACTGGTTCACTATAAAACTTGCAAAAATTCTTATATGAAAATCTTTCAAAGAAGTCCTTTTTTGACTTTGATTCTCCTATTGGAAAGTTTGACTTTATAAATTCTATCTCTCTTTCAACTTCAGTAATATCCGATTCAGAAATATATAGAACATCATCATTTTTAATTTTCTTATGCTTAACCGGCAAAGCATATGCCTTTATTGCATTGAGTAAAATATCATCGCTTTTTCCACCAATATTCTTCTCAACAAATTCCTCAAATGTTATAGTGTGGTTTTCTGAGTTTAATATATCTTCACACAATCGACAATACAAAAGGAATGCTTCATCATCCGACTTTACATATAAATTTGGTGCATAATATATTTTAAACCAAAAAACAAGATATCTCATTAGATTGTTGTCATCAAAAGTATATAAATAATTATGTATCCTGAAGTTTTTTGTTGATCTATCTTCCAATCCAAGTTGACATGCTTGTTGATAAGCCGTTCTTTTATATCCTTTTAGCTGCTCCTCAACTAGGTCCTTGGCTAAATCCCATGAAATAGACCCAGCCATATCAGGATAAACCTCAAGTAATGATTTAAGATTTGCTAGTGTAAAATTTCTATATCTTGCAAATGGTGTAAATGACATATTACACAACCTCCCATTCCATAAAACTAATCGTTAAGCTTAGGATAGCTTTTTAAAATTTGCTCCATAATATGAATCAAGACATCCACAACAATACTATTTCCTGCCTGTTGGTACATCGATGTATCTGAAACAACAATTTTAAAACTATCAGAGAACCCCATTAATCTTAGACATTCTCTCGGTGTGAGTTTTCTCAATCTTCCTTCAGTAGTCACATAGTTGTCCACTCCTGCTCTATGCATTTTGTGCATAGTAGTAAGTAGAGGTCGTGCAACTTCAAGATCTGTCTCTGGCTTACTGAAAAAGTTTTTTGTTCCAGTGGATAAAACATACTTTCTAACTTTCTCAGACAGATAATATTTTTCTAAATCCGGAATATGATTTTTTTCTGCTTCCTCTTCACTTTGGAATACAAAATCACCATGCCAATTGAATTGCTGGTTTTTCTTTTGACAAAGTTGAACATCCCCATCTATTTGTGTGAACCTCTTCGATAAATTTTTCTCGTTAGTCACAAATGCTACACCTTTTTTTGGTAAAAAATATCCACCCGGTGCATTATCTAATAAAAAATCTTGCATTTTCTTTTCAAGCTCAATAGCTTTTGGAAAAACAAACTCAACATCAAGGTCAAGGTCATTTCTAAATCCTACAACAAACAGTCGTTCTCTATTTTGGGGAATACCGTAATCTCTAGCGTTAAGAACTTTCCAACTAAAACTATAGTCTAATTCACTAAAAACCTGCTGCATCTTTTCCCATGTTTTACCACCATCGTGAGAAGTAACCGCTCTAACATTTTCATATATGAATACTTTTGGTTTTATTTCATCAATTAAACGCGCATATTCGTAAAATAATGTTCCACGAGTATCATCTAATCCTCGTTGCTTTCCAACAAAACTAAATGACTGGCATGGACTTCCACCAACAAAAAGATCAACTTTTCCAGTGTATTGTTTCCCATCTAGAAATGCAATATTCCAATGAAAGTCATCTGCATTGATATGGTAATTAGCTGTATAACTTGCTTTTACTTTATTTCTCTTTTCAAGGCCCTCGTACAATGAATCAATATAATTCTTACGCCCATTCCAATCATCTCCAAACATATCTAATTTTCTTTGTACACGAAGATAATTGATTTTCTCATGAAGCATACTAGTTCTTTGAGCTAAATCTATAACTCTTCGAATCAGTTTTCTTCCGTTATCATTTTCGAATCGCTCCAGTAACTCTGTAACTTTATGTGTAAGTCCTGCTTTATCAAGCAAGTCATTATTATCTCTAAAATCATTTGAAAATGCTAATAATAATAAAAATTCTTCGAGTCGTCTATTTGCGAAAGACCCCTTTCCAAGAGCTGACAACCTTCTATTGTATTCTTTATTTCTGTTAGTCTTTAATAAATTTGAGTCTAATAATTCTATTGTAGTATTTTTTAGCAATTCATTGTCTTTTTCTTCAATATTTTTAAACAGTTCTTCCACTTCATCAAACTCAATCATTGATGTTCTAAGCATACCTTCTAACTGGTTTCTATAGAGATCCTCCATGTTATAATGGCTACTTATTTCCTCAATCAGCTCTGAAAGTAAATCTAATTCTATTTTTATCTCATCAATATCTGTATCAACATCCTTTGTAAGAATACTTACATCACCATTGTCACATGCAAAAACAATTTCATTTTCAAGTCCCATTCGATTTAATGCATGCTCTATTGCACCGATACCACTAAATGCTGTTGCGAGTCTAATCATAATTACCTCAATCTATTATACTTTTCCGTTCTTTACCCATTCATCTAGTTCGGAGCATTTAAATTTCCATAGACGTCCAATTTTATGTGCTGGAACTTCCTTATCTTCCTTAATCCATTTTCTTAATGTTACCGGCTTAATTCCTAAATACTCTGCTGCTTCTTCAAGCCCTATCCACTTATCCTGTAATTGCTCCATATGTTTCCTCCGGTCCCAAATTACATTATATCGTTATATTATATATTACTTTAATGATATTTAATATAATTTTACTATCATTTTCATCATGAATCAACTTATTTCACTTAGCGCATGTAATTAATTTATATAAATTATAGGCGCTCTAAAATATTGGGTTTGTAAAAAAAAATAACCCTTCGCATATAATGTATTTAACCACAATACTCTAATTACGAAGGGAGGAACAATATGATTCCTAATACTGAGTTTATCACAACTTTCTCAATATCCGATATTCCGATCTAGAATCTTTCTTTGTTTCTACAGAAAATGGTAAAACTTACTACAATGTGCAGCTAAAAAGGAAGCTTTTTCCTGTCCATATTGCCGTTGTGAAGCTATCGGCTATGGACATAGAATGAAAACAATCTATCACCCTGTTTTGAGAGATACTAACGGATATATCAAATACAATGCCAATCGATATCTCTGTAAAGGCTGCGGCAAGATTTCCATGGAACCCAATCCTTTTGCATTCTCTGAATTCAATTCATCATAATTGCTTCTTGATGAAGTTATGAAGAAATTAAAGAACCTTGGCTACACTCTAGGAATGATTTCTGAAGAACTTAATATTTCAACCACACAGATAAACAATTATCTTGATTCATATGTTGTTGTCCCTAATCTTCCTCTTACTGAATCCGTTGGCATTGATGAACTTCATAGTCCTTACCTTTCAAGGAAGAATGCTAGCTATTTATGTCTAATTGTAGACAACGAAAAGCGTTGCCTATACGATATTTTGGATTCTAGAAGTAAAGATTATCTATCAAAATTTTTCGTAAGTAAAACAAGAGAAGAAAGGCACAATGTAAAATATGTAACTATTGATATGTGGGAACCTTACCGTGATATTGCAAAGTCATTTTTACCCAATGCAATAGTAGCAGTCGACCCTTTTCATGTAATTGAACACCTGTGCAGAGACTTTGAAAATCTTAGAATCAGCCTTATGAAACAACGTACTTACGATTCAAATGGCTATTATCTTTTGAAGAAATGGAACTGGCTATTAAATAAGGACGGCATCGATTTAGATAACGCTAAAGCGTATAATCACAGATTTCAAACCACCTTAAACCGAAGAGATTTGTTAATGATGATCAAAACTACTTTCCCAATCCTTGGCAAATCATATGAATTAAAATAGTATTACAGAAGACTAAACAAAACAGCAACCTATGAGGAGGCAGTTGAAAAATATGATGATGTTGTAAGGCTTTTTAATAACTCCGGAATTCCTCAATATGATGAATTTGCATCCATATTAGTAAAATGGAAAACTGAGATACTTAATTCTTTCAGAAGACCATATGAAAATAGAAAACTTTCCAATGCTTATTCTGAGAATATCAACGGAAAGCTCCGAACATACATAACTGTATCCAGAGGGCTTGGCAACTTTAAACGGTTTAGATGTAGAACTCTATTCGCTTTAAATCCAAAAATATACTTTGCAATATCGGACAACCTTAAAACAAACAAGAGGATTAGGTCCATACAATAAAGAGTAGCAATATAAAAGGACATTTTCCACATGAATTTCATGCGAAAAATGTCCTTTTTATTCATAGTCACCAACCCGATA
>ERZ773254.90-NODE-90-length-57139-cov-22.196237_pt1 | contig 57139 bp, 54 predicted proteins | sample MGYA00580516_ERZ773254 | MGnify/ENA primary metagenome ERZ773254 (study PRJEB29015, sample SAMEA2738158) | human oral metagenome | biome: human oral; feature: human-associated habitat; material: saliva | place: China | collected 2192 ...
ATTTGGCAGAAAGTTATAGCGAATTTGTTGAGAACTTAGTAAAAGCAGAAGATTAGTTCCTTTTTCATTCAACAGCAATAAGCCTAATTAGGAACACTTCTTTTATATGTATAACACACCAATATAATTGGACGGAATAAAAAATATGGCGCCATATCTACTACAATATGACGCCATATTTGTACGAATAAGATATCATTCCTCGCTAAAAAACAAAAGTATCAAGCAGAAGTGATTGTTATTCTACACAACCAATGATTTCATTTATCGACTTGCAACCATGGTTATCTAACCACTCGTTAATGCCATTACGCACTTTTAACGTAACTTGTGGATCTACAAAATTAGCAGTACCAATTTGTATTGCAGTTGCACCTGCCATTAAAAATTCTATTGCATCAGCAGCTGTAGAAATACCACCAAGTCCTATAACTGGTATTTTAACGGCATGAGCAACATCGTAAACCATACGAAGAGCTACTGGTTTTACAGCTGGACCACTTAATCCACCAGTGCGAATACTGAGACGATGGGCACGCTTCTCAATATCAATAGACATTCCCATAAGAGTATTTATGAGCGAAACAGCATCGGCTCCTTCATCTTCGCACGAACGAGCTATACTTGCAATATCTGTTACGTTAGGCGAAAGCTTCACGATAAGAGTTTTATGGTAATGTTTACGAACTTCACGAACTATAGTAGAAGCTCCAGAACAAGTTACTCCAAACGCCATTCCTCCTTCTTTAACATTCGGACATGATATATTTAGTTCAATAGCAGGAATTTTATCGAGTGCATTTAATTTTTCTGCAGCTTTAGCATAAGTTTCTGGAGAGTTGCCACTAACATTCACAATAATATTAGTATCTATATTGCTGACTTCTGGGTAAATGTGTTCAATAAAATAATCAACACCTTTATTTTGTAGTCCAACACAATTAAGCATACCCATAGCAGTTTCTACCATTCGAGGATAATCGTTACCTTCACGCGGATTAAGGGTGGTTCCTTTAACGATAATACCTCCAAGTTGGTCTAAAGGAACAAAATCTTTAAACTCAATACCGTAACCAAATGTACCACTGGCGGTCATTACAGGATTCTTTAATCGCAAATTACCAATCTTAATTCTTAAATCTGCCATTACTTCTGTCTATTTATTAATTCGCTATATTTTATATGTAACACCTAAAAACTATCATTAAAGGCATATTTCACCATAATAATTTATTTACATCGAATACTGGTCCTTCTGTACAAACACAAAGATTACCTTTCGATGTTTTCTCAACACAACAAAGACATGCACCTAATCCGCATGCCATAAGATTTTCTAAAGAAGCTTCACAACGAATATTGTTTGCTTGTGCGTACTTTGCTACAGAAACCATCATAGGTTTAGGACCACAAGTAGAAATTTGATTGAAATGATATTTACTCAATATAGAATGATTGGTAACATAGCCTTTTTCGCCCATAGAACCGTCTTCTGTTGTAACAAAAGTTTCTCCATATTTTCTAAATTCATCTAATTCTAATAAATCAGAAGCTGTACGAGCACCCAACAAAAAGGTTACTGATATACCGCGTTCTTTACAAAGTTTTCCAAAATAAAGTAAAGGCGCAACACCAACACCACCACCTATAAGTAAAACTTTATCGGATAAAGATGCTGGATAAGTAAAACCATTGCCCAAAGGAAATACACAATTAAGCGTATCTCCAGACTTTACAGCAGCAATTGTTTGTGTTCCATTTCCAACTTCGGCTACAAGTAACCATAATTCGTTACGTAGCTTATCAACAAAATTTATAGAGATAGGGCGACGAAGATAAGTTGAAGATGAACCATCAACACGTATTTCTACAAATTGACCAGGTAACATATCGGGCAATTTCGTATCGTGAGTGAGCTTTATTAGTACATTACGTTTGTTTAAACGTTCTGTAGATACTACTTTTAAATCGAGAATAAACTTTTGTTTCATAATGATATTATAGGAAATCTCATTGCAAAGATACACAAAAAACTACAGCTATCTACTATTTATATTGCTTTTAGCAAGTAAAAAAATATCTATAAGAGAGAATTATACAAGTGGAACAAAAGCAAAAGAATTATTGCCTTTGTATTATTCCATAAAATTAGTAATAGTATATATAATAATGTAAGATAAAAGAGATTAAACTATATGGCATATTGAATTATTATGCATAATAATATTACATATTTATCCTTAAAGATATGAATAAAAAATTGAAATTCTAAAGATACTAAAACTCTTCGTCAAAGAATTAATGGGATAAAGACACTGAATAAAAAAAATAAAGCTCCTCTATGATTTAAGTTATCAAAAGGAGCTAAACTGTAGAAAGCAGTTATAGATAGCGAAAATGAAATGTTAATTTTTAGAGCAGAAAATCATTTTTTAGGTACAAATGTTTCCCACGTTTGGTCATCGAAAAAGATACGTATTTCGGTAATATTACGTTGTGGTTTGTCAATATATTTTACCTCTGTTTTGATGATATCCTTTGTTTGAGGAGAAACATTTCTACTGTTCTGAGACTCATTTATAGACGAAACTGAAGGAGCTGGAGGAATATCATTAAATAGATTTAAGTTTGTAGGTAAAGCGTCCATATTAGATTCGTTTTTAGCTTCAGTTGCTTCATCATTAAACATAGGTTCTGTTCCATACATAAGCCAATCGAGGCTAATTTTAGGAAATTTTCCTTTTATAGCTTCAACAGTATTTAATGTTGGTTTTGTTCGTCCATTAAAGATACTACTAAGCGAAGCAGACGAAATTCCAATGAAGTCTGCAAATGTTTGTTGAGTCATGTGCTGACTCTCCATTAGGCGTTTTATTCTATCTTTCATAAGTTGTCTGTACCAAATTATACCCATTCAGGGTAATTTTAATGATTTTACAAAGATAAAACAAATAATTTATAAAACCAAATTTATAGAAATGTATTTTACTTTTTAAATTTTACGTTTTGATATTTAAACTTGCAAATCAAAATATTTATATCGTGTGCAATTCACGTTTACATATACAAATCTAAATATTTGGACTGTTTTATTGATTAAGCTTTTAAATAGCCTATTTACATATAATATTGGTTTATAATGCACTATTAAGATAAATATATAGGGGGTTATACAGTATATACATGATTTAGTACTGGATATTTCACTTTTTTGTCGCAGTTTTATTAATAAAAATGTATAAACTATTGGTTTCTAATATATTATGTGGCTTATTACACAATGCATATTTAAACATTTACAAATAAATATCACTGTGTTTAGATTTGTAATTACAAATATAAATTTCCTGTGTGTATATTATAAATGTGCGAATTTATATATGCAAATCTAAATATTATGTTTTTATTTTTAATATATAAAATGGTAGTTTATAGATATAAATGTTAATGAATTGAAATAATAAATTTATAGATTTAGAAATGAGCTGAAAATAGCGTAATTTAAATATTTTGAGCCAAAGTAAAGGTAGATTTTAAATAAGCAAACTACAAAGAAGATAAATTGACATAAACTTCACATTATCAACGTATTATAGAAAAATACGAGATAAAATAAACTTCTTTTTTAGGTTCTAAAAAATATAGATAATGGCATTTTTTAGTGTTTTTAGAGCCTTCTTTTAATGTTTTTGGCAATAAAAACGTCCATTTAGTGGTATTAGAAACCATTAAATGGACGTTTTTGGTTTTATTTTTAAGACTAAACTTATGTTTTTATCAATGCAAAATGAAAAAGATTACTTCTTTCATCAAATCCCCTGCCCCAGTGCTTACATTATTTAAGCCTTTACTTTTCGCATCAACTTCTCTAATTTTTGCAATGATATCCATTGTCTTTCTTGCACTGTAATTTCTCATTCCAATAATATATTCCTTCGCTCCCCAGTTGTTTTTTAACCCTAATATTTGTGCAATATCGCTTTCCGATTTGTTGTTTGGAGAATAGAAAACTATCATTAAATTTTGAAAATACGAGAAGAGTAATGGCAAGAAAGAATAGAGTGAACCTGCCTTTGGATTACTAGTAAAATAATTTACAATTTGATTGGCTTTAAAAACGTTGCGATTTACTATAGCATCGCGCAATTCGAAAGTGTTAAAATTCTTACTCACGCCAACTTCTTTTTCCACAATATCTGGTGTTATTCTTTTATCGTTTTCAGATAATGAGAGAGCTACTTTATCAAGTTCAGAAGTTAAACGACTCAAATCTGCTCCAATATGGTCTGCCATCATTTGAGTTGCTTTTGGTTCTATTGTTATTTTCTTTGCTGCTAAATAATTTTGCATAAAACCTGCAAGTTGGTATTCTTTTAATTTTTTACTTTCAAATACCACTCCATGGGCTTCTGCTAAACTTATTACTTTTTTTCGGGCATCAATTTTTCCATTTTTATGGCACCAAACCAGAATTGTTGTTTTAGCTGGATTTTTTAAATATTTCTCTAATGCATCGAGCGAATGAATATTTTGTGCTTCTTTTACTATCACAACTTGATATTCTGCCATCATTGGAAAACGTTTCGCCATATCGGTTACTTGTACTGCCGAAACATCTGCCCCAAAGCATATATTCAAGTTAAAATCTTGTTCGGCAGGCGTAAGCACATTTTCTGCGATATAATTTGTTATTTGGTCTATATAGTAAGCTTCTTCGCCCATTAATATATATATAGGTGAGAACCGCCGTGCTTTCAGGTCTTTCATTATATCCTGAAAAGTTTTTCCTTGTTTTGCTGGCATTTATTGCTTTTATTAAAATTTCTGTTGCACCATCAATTATTTTTAAGCATTAACAGATGCCTGCAATCAGAAAAAATTTCTATATTTGTACTGAATTTCTGCCAATAGTTCGCTTAAAAACTGCTGAGCAAAATTCTATCGTCTGCAAAGTTAGTTTATTAATAAGAGATAACAAAATATTGCAAGACCTTATATATTTCATATAACATATTCTTGCAAGAAGAAAACAACAAATAAACAATGCCACAATTAAATCTTCCAGTCTACGATATTAAGATAAAAGAAGAAAACGGACAACGCAAAATTTTCGATATTTTGCGCAGAAAATACCTTGTTATTACACCCGAAGAATGGGTCCGCCAGCATTTCATTCACTACCTTATAGAACATAAAAACTACCCGATGGGCTTACTTGCCAACGAAATTTCACTTTCTATTGGCGAAAAAGTTATCCGTGCCGACAGTGTTTTATACGACAAGTGTTTGCGTCCACGAATGATTATAGAATACAAAGCACCCCACATTCAGCTAACACAAAAAGTATTCGACCAAATTTCTGCGTACAATCTCCTACTCCATGTAGACTATCTCATTGTTTCTAACGGAATAGATACCTACATTTGCAAGATGGATTACGAGCATCAAACTTATACTTTCTTGTCTTCGATACCTGATTATAAAGAATTATAATTCCATTTTTTATTATTTAGTTCCTATCTTAGTACATAAAACTACAAAAAAATCGATTCTACCAAAAAGAAAACACAAGCCAGATGCAGGAATATTGCCATATAAAATAAGTTCGTAAATAATAGAAACTCAAAAACAACTATGCCAGATAATATAAAGACAATTAAAATGCCTATTACTTCATCATAAATTTTAAACTTGTGCCCAACTATATAATACGCAAGTATCCAGCTGTTTACGATACATAGAAAAAATATAATAAGAAAATATTTTTTTTAAATAACAAAATAAAAAAATGTAATAAGAAAAATGGAGAATTACAATTACAAAATTAGAATACCCGTATAAAAATAAATAGCCCCTCCTAATAATAGCAGAAAAATACAATGGACGTTTCACAGATTAAAATGTAAGCTCTACCAATTATTCAAGTTACTAGCACCATTAATATACTATTTTTTCTATAACCTTACAGCTTATCCTAGCTATTTTATTTTAGAAAAAGCCAGCTTCTGCTGCGAAACAATAAGCAAATTCTAACTCTGGTTACTTTACTTTTTCAATTAACGGTCGTCATTTGGCATCATACGCTGCACGTTTAAAATTAATTACAATCGAACTTCGTAAACATCGAATTAGCCTAATATAAAGCAGTTCTTCGAACAACAAATTAAAACAAGTTAATTGCTAATATTTCTACTAAATTAATAAAAACACACTCTGTTTCTCCGCCCTTTAAAAGATTTTTTTGTAAATATTTCCTCTATATCATCCCCCTAAAAATAAAGTGTTTTGTTGTTATTCTGGAACTATCACTTATTTGTCTCGTTACCAAACACAATTATTATATAACATAGAATGAAGTCAAAAAAAGTTAAATATCGTTATTATCTATATGCATCAAAAGAAATTATTAACATATTAAAGTAAAAATAAATATCTTTGTAACAGACAAATAGGAAGTTTAATCTCAGCGAATTTACTTTAGAAGTAATCTAACTCTTTCAATGGCAAGTATGTTATCTGACTATAAGAAAATTAATTTATGAAACAAAAAGTACAGATAAATTCTTAACAGAAGGAAAAAGCAAGAGTTTTTCTCTCTGTTCTATTTTAAAAAATGTAAAATATTCACAAAAATGAGTATCTATTCAATAAATGGTTGCATTTTCTTAGGAACGTCTATAGGTTATCTTTTTAAAATAGAATCTATAACCTACGCAACCTCTATATTTTGTATAATAGCAATATACAAGCTATTAAAAACAAAATATAAAAAAGTAACATATATATATTCTATCTTAATGATAGCATTCTATATTTTGTCGCTTTATGTTTCTGTGTATATCTCAAAAAACTTATAATTGCAGATTTGTGTTTGGAATATAACAATTCAGAAATATACATAAGAAACGGCACTATACAAAAAAATCCATCAACATTGCAGGAAAGCAATATTGATGGATTTTTATTTTTTCAGAATTCAATAAAGATATTACAACTTTATTCAGCCTCGTCTTCCTTTTTCTTACGAGTTGTACGACGCTTTTTAGGTTTTTCTTCTGTTTCTTGAAGCTTAACACCAGCCAATTCAGGGTCGATAAGAATACGTCCGCAATATTCGCACACAATAATTTTCTTGTGCATTTTAATATCTAACTGGCGCTGAGGAGGAATTTTATTAAAGCAACCACCACAAGCATCGCGTTGAACATATACAATTCCGAGTCCGTTTCTTGCTCCTTTACGAATACGCTTAAAACTACGCAACAAACCTGGTTCTATTTTTGTTTCTATTTCAGCAGCTTTTTCTTTTAGGTCGTTCTCTTCCTCGCGTGTTTCCTGCATAATTTCGTCGAGTTCAGCACGTTTTTCTTCGAGGGCTCTGTAACGATCTTCCAAAATTTCTTCGGTATTAGCCAAACTATTCTTGCGTTCTTGTATTCTAGTTTGTGCTTCCTCCATTTTCTTTTTACAGAGTTCAATTTCCAATGTTTGGAACTCTATTTCTTTTGTCAGCATATCATATTCGCGGTTATTAGCCACTTGGTCTAATTGCTGATTATAACGTTCTAAACTAGATTTTGCACGTTCTATATCGCCTTTTCGCTGTGAAATTGCGCGTTGAAAATCGTCTATTTCATATCGTATTTTATCAATACGAGTGTTCAAACCAGCTATTTCGTCTTCCAAATCACGCACTTCAAGAGGCAATTCTCCACGCAATGCACGCTTTTCATCTATAGCCGAAAGAGTTGTTTGCAACTGATAAAGATGCTTCAACTTGTCTTCCACCGATAAGTCTTTAGGGTCTTTCTTTGCCATTGTTGTATTTTTATTTTATGTTTATTTTTATATTTCGCTCTATCTTACACCTTATTATATATATATAATAGGGTTGGTATTTATTTTCGTTATGTGGCACACCACGCCTTTACACTGGTTTTCTATAATGCTTTTAAACACTTCTGTTGTGAATTGTTCACTTTGATAGTGTCCAATAGAACATATTTGTATTTGCTGTTCGTATCCAAAGAAATCATGATAATGCATTTCTCCTGTAATAAAAGCATCAGCACCTTCGTTTATTGCTGTTTTCAACAGAAAGGCGCCAGCACCTCCGCAAAGTGCGACCTGTTTTATGGGGCGGCGTAATAATTGGTTTGCTTGCACACATTCTACATTAAATGTTTGTTTTAAAAGCAATACAAAATCATCAGCAGCCAATGGTTTTGTTAATTCGCCAATTACACCCAATCCACCTATAACCTCACCATTTTTAGTTTGAACAGACTGCGTTTTACCTAAGAATCGCACATTCTGTAAATCAATTTTCTCTGCAATTTTAAAGTTTACGCCTCCTGCGGCAGCATCAATATTCGTATGCATTGCCACAATAACAATGTCGTTCTTTATTGCTTTTATAACTATTCGCTGTATATAATCTTTATCAGATATCTGCGAAAGCTTATTAAAAATGAGAGGATGGTGTGCAACTATCAAGTTACAACCGAGTTTTATCGCCTCGTTCAAAACATTTTCTGTTACGTCAAGGCACAATAAAGCCCCTGACACTTCCGCCTCTGTTAATCCAACTTGCAAGCCAGCATTATCATAGCTCTCTTGTAAGGGCAGAGGCGCGAACTTCTCAAGGGCATCAATTACTTCCTTAATCTTCACGCTACGCATAAATTTAGGTTGCAAAGATACGAATTTAAACTTAAAGTACAATGTATCAAACTTTAATTCTTCCTAATTTAGTATGTTTTCCTCCTTTCTTGTTTCTTTCTATTCGGTATTTATTCATTAAAGTATAGAAAAAACATAACAATTACAAAAAAGCTGCTTACAAGTTTTGATAAGCTTTGCTTTTTAACTATCTTTGCAATTAATAGTTCAATAAAATAAAATTTAAACATGGAAATAGCAGAGAGATTTATTAACTATACTAAATTTGACACACAGTCGGCAGACGAATCTGAAACTGTGCCGAGTACTGCGAAACAACTTATTTTCGCTAAATATTTAAAGGAAGAACTCGAACGTGAAGGTTTAAAAGAAGTAGAAATGGACGAGAAAGGTTATATCTACGCAACTCTTCCAGCTACAACAACAAAAAAAGTTCCTACTATTGGTTTTATCGCACACTATGATACAGCACTCGATGCAAGTGGTGCTAATATTAAAGCACGCATAGTAAAAAACTATGATGGAGGCGATATAAAGCTAAACGAAAATATGGTTTCATCTCCAAAACAATTCCCAGAATTGCTAAAACATAAAGGAGAAGACCTTATAGTTACTGATGGTACTACCCTACTTGGTGCAGACGATAAAGCCGGAATAGCCGAAATAGTACAAGCAATGTGCTATTTGCGCGACCACCCAGAGATAGAACATGGCAAAATTCGTGTTGGTTTCAATCCAGACGAAGAGATTGGACGTGGCGCACACCATTTTGATGTTGAAAAATTTGGTTGTGAATGGGCTTACACTATGGATGGTGGAGATATAGGACAATTAGAGTACGAAAACTTTAATGCTGCTGGAGCAAAGGTTTACATTAAGGGATTGAGTGTTCATACGGGCTATGCAAAAGGCAGAATGGTTAATGCCAGCAGATTAGCAATAGAATTTAATCAAATGCTACCACAAGATGAAATTCCTGAAACTACTGAAGGCTACGAAGGATTTTATCATTTACTCGGAATTGAAAGCCGTTGTGAAGAAGCTAAGCTAAGTTATATTATTCGCGACCACAACAGAGAAAAATTTGAGGAACGCAAAAGAATAATGGAGAATTGCGTAAAAGCAATGAATGAAAAATATGGCGAAGGCACGGTTAAAATTAAGATGAACGACCAATATTATAACATGAAAGAAAAAATAGATCCAAATATTCATGTTATAGACCTTGTTGTAAAAGCTATGCAAGAAGCAGAAGTTACACCATTAGTACAACCTATTCGTGGTGGAACAGATGGAGCACAACTTAGTTTTAAAGGGCTTCCATGTCCTAATATTTTTGCTGGTGGTGTTAATTTCCATGGACCTTACGAATTTGTATCTATCCAAGTAATGGAGAAGGCAATGCAAGTTGTCATTAATATTAGCCGTCTTACAGCTGGATATAACGATTAATTAGATATTAATTTAACTACTTTCGATTATTTATAAAAACAGAAATGAACGCTATAAGGTTTGCTTACACCTAAAAGGGTTAAGCAAGTTCTTATAGTGCTCATTATTTTTATAAAAATATTCGTACATTCAATAGTGTAGAAATATAGATACCTCATTGTTGTAGGCTATCTTTTAATTTTTAATAATGCTTCTTATGAATTATATTAACGTATTTATGAAACTATATTAGCGAATAAGCAGAGCACTATTAATGCATTTACAATTCATACAAACACATTAATTAAAACTACTCACACACTAATAACGCTGCTTATGTCAGAACTTCCCGTACTCGTAAAAGATCTTGCCCTAATTCTTGTTGTGGCAGGTTTCATTACTTTATTATTTAAAAAACTTAAACAACCCCTTGTTTTAGGATACATTGTTGCTGGATTTTTAGTTTCGCCACACATGCCATATTTAATGAGCATTATCGACGCGTCGGATATAAAAACGTGGGCAGATATTGGCGTTATCTTCCTTTTATTTTCGTTAGGATTAGACTTTTCAGTTAAAAAAATATTGAAGATGGGTGCTTCTCCTATCATTGCAGCATGTACAATTGTATTTTCAATGATGGCATTAGGCATTTCTGTTGGACATGGGTTTGGTTGGACACAAATGGATAGTATATTTCTTGGTGGAATGATTGCTATGAGTTCCACTGCTATTATATACAAAGCATTTGCAGATATGGGACTTCTTCAGCAAGCGTTTGCTTCTACAGTGATGAGCGTTCTTATACTTGAAGACATTCTTGCCATTGTTATGATGGTTATGCTTAGTGCAATAGCCAGCGGAAAAAGTCCAGATGGAGGTCAATTAATAGAGAATGTGCTTATGATAGGATTCTTTCTTATCTTGTGGTTCGTTATTGGTTTGTTTGCAATTCCATCGTTATTGCGAAAGGTACGTAGTTTTCTAAATAGTGAAACTTTGCTTATTGTATCGTTAGGATTGTGTTTTCTAATGGCAGTAATTTCCACAAAAGTTGGTTTCAGTGCCGCTTTTGGCTCATTTGTTATGGGTAGCATATTAGCCGAAACCATAGAAGCAGAAAAAATTATAAAGGTTGTGGAACCTATAAAGAACTTATTTGGCGCCATATTTTTTGTTTCTGTTGGTATGTTGGTAGACCCAGCAATTCTTGTTAATTATGCCATACCAATCCTTATTCTTGTTATTACAATTTTAGTTGGACAGGCTGTATTTGGTACAATGGGATATATGTTTGGTGGACAATCGCTTAAAAATGCATTACGATGTGGATTTTCTATGGCACAAGTGGGCGAATTTGCTTTCATTATTGCGACTCTAGGACTATCGTTGGGCGTTATCAACAAGTTTCTTTATCCTGTTGTTGTTGCAGTTTCGGTAATAACAACCTTTCTTACTCCATATATGATACGCGCTGCAGAGCCTACTTATACATTTTTATTGCATCACATGCCGAAGCAATGGGCACGAAGAGTTACACATATAGATGTTGGAACACCACAAAATATGGCTTCTGATAATCTTTGGCGCAATCTTATAAAAGCAATGGTGGCTAATACACTTATTTATGGCATACTTTCAGCTGCTACCATTATAATAATGTTCTCGCTTATTTTACCCATTATGCGTCGTTTCTCGGTTCAACTAACTGGTACTCACTGGGCAGGGAATATGATTTGTGGACTGCTTACTATTTTATTTATAGCTCCTTTCTTACGTGCTTTCGTAATGAAGAAGAATCATTCTGAAGAGTTTAAAACACTTTGGACGATTAATCGTATAAACCGTTTACCTCTTGTGTTCACCATTCTCGTGCGAATTATTATTGCGCTAATATTCATTTTCTATATCTGCAATTATCTTTCACATTTCACCAACGCACTAATGATTGTTATTGCTATTGGTTTACTTACGCTAATGATATTGTCGCGTAGTATGAAACATCGTAGCATTCAGTTAGAAAGACTGTTTGTACAAAATCTTCGTAGTCGTGAAATTGCAGCACAAGTGCGTGGCAGTAGACGACCATTATTCGAAGGACATTTATTAGATAGAAATATACACATTGGCGAATTTGATATTCCAGAAGATTCGTTATGGACTGGTAAAACTCTTCACCAACTAAAGTTACGTAATCGTTTTGGAACTCACGTAAGTAGTATACTCCGTGGGTCGCACCGATTGAATATACCACGTGGTAATACCGTTGTTTTTCCTGGCGATAAGATACAAGTTATTGGGAACGACCAACAGTTGGCAGCTATTTCAACTGCTATTCGTAACGAACTACGCCCTGAAGACAATGACATTGAAAAGCGCGAAATGATTTTGCGACAAATTATTCTTTCGGCTAAAAGCCCATTTATTGGTAAGACTCTCAAGGAAAGTGGTATACGCGACCAATACAATTGTATGGTAGTGGGAATAGATGAAGGACAAACACACGTTACACTTATTAATCCTGCACACTGTTTAGAAGAAGGAGATGTGTTGTGGGTAGTTGCTGAAAAAGAAAATATAAAACGAATACAGACTACGAATGAATAGATTCTTAGTAAACTCTTATTGCATAATAAAATTAATTTAAAACAAATATGTTACTGCATTTTATTTTCATTATTATAGGCATTATCCTTGTATTGTGGGGAGCCGATCGTTTAACCGAAGGTTCTGTGGCTGTTGCAGAACGTCTGAATATTCCACAAATTGTTATTGGTCTCACCATCGTAGCAATGGGAACTAGTATGCCTGAATTTTGTGTTAGTTTAATTTCAGCACTTAAAGGAACTCCCGACTTGGCTGTGGGAAATGTTGTTGGATCTAACATCTTCAATTCGTTATTTATAGTTGGTGTTACTGCAGTCATCACACCTATGTCTATTTTACGTTCTACCGTAATGAAAGATATTCCGTTTGCGCTTGTTGCATCGGTTATTCTGTTGATGATGTGTTTAGATGGTCGCATCGGTCGTATAGATGCAGCACTGCTATTCTCGTTCTTTCTCATCTTTATGTTTATGACTTTAAAGAGTGCAAAAATTAATAAGCAAGAACTAAAAAAGGAGAACGAACTCGCTAAAAAGGCACTAAATAGTATTCCAAAAATGAATCCTACAATGTCTATAATATGGATATTAATTGGCTTAGCCTGTTTAATTGGTGGAAGTACGCTTTTTGTAGAAGGAGCTTCAAAGCTTGCTACCGCATTGGGAGTGTCTGAAGCAGTTATAGGACTAACTATTGTTGCTGGCGGAACATCGCTTCCTGAACTTGCAACCAGTGTTGTTTCAGCACGAAAAGGAAATAGTGGTATAGCTATTGGCAATGTATTAGGTTCTAATGTCTTTAATATTCTTGGAATATTGGGTGTTACTGGGCTTGTATGTCCTATGCAATTGCAAGGCATAACCAATACCGACCTTTCTATAATGGTCATTTCAATGATAATGATTTGGTTCTTCTCATTCACCAAATACGTCATCGAACGATGGGAAGGATTTATTCTTAGTGCAACTTTTATAGGCTATATGGTTTACCTAATAAGCAATGCTTAATAAGGTGCATTTCTATATTCGTTCTTTTAACTGTTCATTGTTATAATAACACAGTAGGATATTACGAAAAAGGCAATCAAACAGGAAGTCTGATCACCTTTTTCATATCTTCTTATATTGAAATATAGAGATTATAGCTCTGTTTCGTTTGCTGTTTTGAAGTATTCGAGACTCTTATTTTCGAATGCTTTAATATATGCAACACTTCCTATAATTTCTTCTTCTACCATACGAACAAATACATTCGCCGACTTTTCGAATAATTCTGGAGCTTTACTTGCATCTTCTATAAGGAGCAACGATTCTATAATGCCAGCAGTCATATTGTACAAACGACGTGCGAGGAAGTCTATAGTGTCTTGACATTCGCTTGCTTTTACCTTCTCTAAAGCTTCTTCGTATTGGGTAATAAGGCTTGCTACACGAGCTTTTAAGTCTTTCATACAGTCGCAAGCCTCGTTTTCCAACATTTCTTTCATTATGCTGAGGTAGGTTCCGTTGGTAATATAGCGCACTGCAGCTACAACCTGCAACTGTGTTGTACCTTCGTAAATAGAGAAGATACGTGCATCGCGGTAAAGGCGCTGACACTTATATTCCATAATAAAGCCCGAACCTCCGTGAATAGAAATAGAGTCATAAGCGTTTTGGTTGGCATATTCAGAGTTAATACCCTTTGCCAATGGTGTGAACGCATCAGCCAAACGTTTGTATAGTTTCATTTCTTGGCGTTCTTCAGCCGTTAGTTTCTGGTCGCGTGCAATGTCCTCTAACGCCTTGTAGATATCTACATAGCGTGCTGTTTGATAGAGTAGCGAACGTCCAGCATCTACTTTAGCCTTCATACGAGAAAGCATATCGTAGACAGCAGGGAAAGTTATGATTTTCTTTCCAAACTGTGCACGTTCCTTTGCATAATTCAAACCTTCTTTATAGGCTTCGCTTGAAAGTCCCACACTCTGCGCTGCAATACCAAGGCGAGCACCGTTCATAAGTGCCATAACGTACTTGATGAGTCCCATCTTGGTGTCTCCACAAAGTTCTGCTTTCGCATTTTTATATACTAATTCGCAAGTTGGCGAACCATGAATACCTAGTTTATGTTCTATATGGCGCACATCTACTCCACCATTGCGTTTGTCGTATATAAACATAGAAAGTCCGCGACCATCGTGTGTTCCTTCTTCTGAACGAGCAAGAACCAAGTGAATATCAGAGTCGCCGTTAGTAATAAAACGCTTTACACCATTTAGTCGCCAGCAATTTTCTTTCTCGTCGAAAGTTGCTTTTAACATCACACGTTGTAAGTCGGAACCTGCATCAGGCTCGGTCAAGTCCATCGACATGGTTTCGCCGTTGCAAATACGAGGTATATACTTTGCGCGTTGTTCGTCGTTTCCAAATTCGTAAAGTGTGTCGATGCACGACTGTAACGACCAAATGTTTTGGAATCCACCATCGGCAGACGAAATCATTTCTGAAAGCATAGAGAAAACCACGTTAGGTAGGTTTAAACCACCATATTGGCGAGGCATACTAACGCCCCAAAGACCAGCTTTGCGAGTTGCTTCAAGGTTTTCGTAGGTTTTACTTGCATAGTGCATACGATTATCTATGAGATGCGGACCTTCTAAATCCACCGATTCCGAGTTTGGTTCGATGATATTTGCAGCCACATCTCCCGTAATATCGAGAATGCGCTTATAGTTTTCTATGGCATCCTCGTAGTTTACAGGAGCCTCATCATACTTATCTTTATCAGCGTAATTGCGTTCTTTCAGTTCTACAATTCGCTTCATCAGAGGATGTTCCAAGTGGAACGCTATCTCTGGTTGGTCTGTATAATAATTTGCCATTTTTGTTTCTCCTCTTCCGTTACTTACTGTTTTGCTTGTAATACTTAATCATTTTAGGCAGCACTTCTCCCACGTCTCCCTTGATAACATAATCAGCAATTTGATTGATAGGAGCATCAGGGTCGTTATTGATTGAAATAATGATTCCCGAATCCTGCATACCAGCAATGTGCTGAATTTGTCCTGAAATACCACAGGCAATATATACTTTAGGGTGAACTGTAACACCAGTTTGTCCTACTTGTCGGTCGGTTGGAATCCATCCAGCATCTACAGCTGCGCGCGATGCACCTACTTCTGCATGTAATACATCGGCAAGTTGGAAAAGTGTTTCAAAGTTTTCTTTTGAGCCTACGCCGTAGCCTCCAGCAACAACTATTGCAGCGCCTTTTAAGTTATTTTGTGCAGCTTCAACGTGTCGTTCTATCACCTTTACAGCGTATGCAGCTTCATCAACATACTTGCTTACTTCTGGATAAACTACTTCTTGCTTTGCCTTTCCTTCGTAAATGGCTTTCTGCATAACGCCTGAACGGACTGTCGCCATTTGTGGACGGTGGTCTGGATTTACGATTGTAGCCACAATATTTCCACCAAAGGCAGGACGAATTTGGTACAAAATGTTGTCGTAATGCTTTCCAGCTTTCTTATCGTCGTATTCACCAATTTCAAGTTGTGTACAATCGGCTGTTAAACCCGATGTCAATGACGATGATACACGAGGACCTAAGTCGCGACCAATAACAGTAGCACCCATAAGTGCTATTTGTGGTTGCTCCTCTTTAAATAAGTTTACGAGTATGTCGGTATGGGGTGCTGATGTGTAAGGGAATAGACCTTTACCATCGAAAACAAAGAGTTTATCTACTCCGTAAGGTAAAATCTGGTCTTCTACCTTACCTTTTATATCTGTTCCAGCCACAATGGCGTGAAGCTCTACGCCTAATTGGTTGGCGAGTTTACGTCCTTTTGTGAGCAATTCTTGTGATACCTCCTGTACCGTTGCTTGCTCTATTTCGCAATATACAAATACGTTATTCATAGTTTATCCTATTATCTTCTCGTCCAACAATTCTTTAATCAGGCTATCAATGTCTTCGTCTGATCCACTGATGGTTTTACTTTCTTTTGCTTGGAACACAATGTTCTGTACAGTTTTTACCTTTGTTGGTGAACCTGAGAGACCACATTGCGTTTCATCACCATCAACATCGGCTACCGACCATTGATTTAATGTGAGATAAGGGCGTTGTTCGAAGAGTTCAGCCCAAGGCTCTTTTCCTGTGCGTTCCATAGGACAAGTTGCATATTTGTACTTCATTACAAGTTTAGCATTACACGGACGTGCTGGAGCTGCAGTACCATTCACGGTTATAACTACAGGTAATGGAGCTTCAACTGTTTCTACACCGCCATCTATCATACGACGAATGGTTGCCTTCCCATCTTCTACCTTTTGTATTTCTTCGGCGTATGTAACCTGATTTAAACCTAACTTCTGTGCAACCTGTGGTCCTACTTGCGCTGTATCGCCATCAATGGCTTGTCGTCCACCTATAACAATGTCTACATCGCCTATTTTCTGAATTGCTGTTGCCAATGCATAAGAAGTTGCAAGCGTATCGGCACCTGCAAATTTACGATCGGTGAGCAACCAACCTGTATCTGCACCACGATACAAGCCTTGTCGAATTATTTCGCCAGCACGTGGAGGACCCATTGTTAGGATACCTACGGTAGAACCTGGATATTGTTCTTTCAATCGCAATGCTTGCTCTAGTGCATTCAAATCTTCGGGGTTGAAGATGGCTGGTAGAGCTGCACGGTTCACCGTTCCTTCTGCAGTCATGGCATCTTTGCCCACATTTCGTGTGTCTGGTACCTGTTTTGCAAGTACTACTATTTTCAAACTCATATTATATAATGTGTTGTTTAGATACTCTTTTTTTATTTTGTATTAATGAAGCAAAAGTACATTTTTTTTATAAACCATACAAATATAATGCACAGAAACCTATAAAACGTGCACAAACAAGAACATTTGCGCAATTAAAAAAGCAAAAAATAGAAATAAATCAAGCATAGAGCAATCATCGGACTGTAACACTTTGGTTACCTGTTAATACTATTACTCTCTGGCGTTTTGTCTTTTTTGCTATCTTGCGTGTCTTTTGTAATAGCTTAAATGTTCATTATATTTTAGTTTAGAAAAGGCAAATGTCAGATGCTCTCGTTTCAGATATCTATCATGTTTGTCTCAGATATCTGTCACGTTCGTCTCAGATATCTGTCAGTTGCAAATTAGATATCTAATAATATACGCCTCTATGATTTTGTTTTATTTCAGACTAATCTTCAGAAGAAAACACTATTATATTTTGTTCAAACTAATGTTCTCTGCCATCTTTCGTTCTCTTGCTAACATATCACTTGCAGTCTAAATGCAGTAGGCTTAATTTCGTCATCTCCCTTTACCCTATACGTCTAATAGCTGTTACAAGCCGCTATAAATTGTTCCCAACTATTAGAAAATGTGCGAATAGTATCGAAAAGCACATTTGCTCCTTCGCTAAGAAGAGCTGCATCGGGAAGTGGTCCGCTATTGATAGCAACCGTAAAACACCCTGCGGCTACGCCAGCGCGCACTCCAAGTGGTGCATTTTCGACAACGATGCCTTCACAAGGAGCAAAATTTCCTGCCTTTTGTAAGCCCATTAAGTAAGGTTCTGGGTTCGGTTTGCCACGTTTCACATCGAAAGCTGTGGTTACTTGTGCTTCGTTTATAAAGTTTTTAAAATCGTCTAACAGTCTGTTAATAAGCTGTCGTTGTCCGCTTCCAGTTACAATACCTATCTTTAAGCCACTATTTTGTATTTTCTGCATTAAATCTTTCACACCATCAAAGATGTTTGTTGTAGGCATCTCGTGGAAGTATTGCGCTTTTAATTGGTATATATTTTCTGCCTCCTGTTCGGTTAATATCTTACCTAACTGTTCCTTTGCATATCTCCGTACGGTATCTACCCCTCGTGCCCCTTCTGTTGCATACGAGTCTTCTGCAGTGAAATGGATTCCGAACTCAGCCATTGCTCTTTGCCAAGCTTTTGCATGGTTAGGCATAGAATCGTACAACACACCGTCCATATCGAAGAGTACTACCTTTGGTGTAAATGGGTGCGTTGCTTGTTCGTTATATTTTCTAATTGCTTCCTGAAACATTCTTGTATGTAAAACAATAATGCCCAACCTATTATAATAATAGTATTGGGCATTGCTGTGTTTATAATCGTTTCCTTATTGCTTTGCTCTCTTCCTCGTAACCTGGTTTGTCAAGCAGAGCAAACATATTCTTTTTGTAGGCTTCTACACCTGGTTGATTGAATGGATTTACCTGTTGAACCAAACCACTGATACCGCAAGCCTTCTCAAAGAAGTAAATAAGCTGTCCTATATAATACTCGTTCAGCTTTGGAATACTAATACGAATGTTTGGAACACCGCCATCAACGTGTGCAAGGCGTGTACCTAACTCCGCCATTTTGTTTACTTCGTCTACACGTTTACCCTCAAGGAAATTAAGCCCATCAAGGTTTTCTTCATCGTGTGGGAATAACAACTTCTTGTTAGGCTCCTCAATAGAGAGTACTGTTTCAAATATAGAACGTTCGCCTTCCTGTATCCATTGTCCCATAGAATGCAAATCGGTGGTAAAGTCGCAAGCAGCTGGGAATATACCTCTTTGGTTCTTTCCTTCGCTTTCTCCGTAGAGTTGTTTCCACCATTCAGCCAAGAAGTGTAGTTTAGGTTGGAAGTTAGCCATTATCTCTATTTTCTTTCCACCTTCAGAATAGAGTGCCTGACGAACGGCTGCATAGCGTGCTGCAATGTTCTGACCAAACGGAACATCTACGCCAATAGCATTTTCCATATCTTGTGCACCCTTCACAAGCTGCTGAATATCGAAGCCTGCTACTGCTATAGGCAACAAGCCAACTGGTGTAAGCACAGAGAAACGACCGCCAACATTATCAGGAATAACAAAAGTTTTATATCCTTCGCGTGTTGCTGCAGTACGTGCTGCACCTTTTACTGCGTCAGTAATGGCAACGATAACATCTTTTGCGTCTTCTTTTCCACGTTGATTTTCGCATTGTTTTTTCAATAAACGGAAAGCGAGAGCTGTCTCTGTGGTTGTTCCTGACTTTGATATATTGATGACACCAAAACGTTTATCTTTCAAGAACTCTGTGAGTTCGTATAGATAATCTTCACTGATGTTGTTTCCTGCATAGAGAATTGTTGGATTCTCATTATTCTTTAAGAGCCATGCGAAACTATTACTGAGAGCCTCAATAACAGCACGTGCGCCTAAATAAGAACCTCCAATGCCAGCAACTACAACATAGTCGCACTTTGCACGCAATGTATTGGCTACATTGTTTATTTCGTTTATAAACTCATCTGTAATACTTGTAGGTAAATGCAACCAACCTAAGAAGTCGTTACCAAGGCAAGTTCCTTTTTCTAATGCCTCTTGAGCAGCAGCCACTTGTGGTGCATACGCCTCTACTGTACCAGGATTTAACACCTGGGTAGCCTTTGAAATGTCTAATTTAATACTTTCCATTTGTATGTTATCTGAACGAATCTGTTAATAATTTAATCTCTACTTTTGGGCTTATACCCTCGTATAATATGTTGTAAACAGCATCTAAGATAGGCATATTCACATGCAGATGACGATTAATTTCTTTCATACATTTTGTTCCGAAATAACCTTCGGCTATCATTTCCATCTCCATTTGTGCCGACTTAACACTGTATCCTCTACCTATCATCATACCAAACGTGCGGTTACGACTAAAGTTACTGTAACCCGTAACGAGTTGGTCGCCAAGATAAACACTGTCTATCATACTGCGCTTTATAGGATTTATACTCGTAAGCAAGCGTTCCATCTCTTGCATAGCATTCGATATGATGACTGCTTGAAAATTGTCTCCGTATTGTAACCCCGAACAAATGCCCGATGCAATAGCATAAACATTCTTTAGAACTGATGCATATTCAATGCCCAGTACATCGTGCGAAACTTTTGTTTTAACGTAATTGGAAGCCAATACATCGGTTAGAGCGCGGGCTTTCTCTGTATCTGTGCACCCTACAGTAAGATATGTAAGTCGTTCCATTGCCACTTCTTCTGCGTGCGATGGTCCGCCTATCACGGCTAAGTTATTTTCTGGAACCTTCATAACTTTGTGAAAGTATTCCGAACAAACTAAATTTTCATCAGGAACAATGCCTTTTATTGCCGTTACAATAAACTTCTCGTGCAGTTTATGCTTTACTTTCTTAAGAATACTCTTTAAGTAAGGCGATGGTGTTACAAATATAAGAGTGTCGTAATCTTGTACTAAACGATTAATGTCTGACGACAAACGTATCTCGCTAGTATCGAAATGAGCACTTGTTAGATATGTGGGATTATGCCCCAACTTTCGAAATTGCTCTATAGTTTCGTCGCGTCGAAAGTACCAACCTATGTGGTGAGTGTGCTCAACCACAATCTTTGCAATAGCTGTTGCCCAGCTTCCGCTTCCGATGATTGCTATATTTCCTACGTCGTACATAATGCTTCTATAGTAAACGGAGTTATCTTCCCTTTCGTTTTTATTGTGCTTTGTCAATCCATTGTTGAATTTCATCAACCGATGGCTTGTCGTATCCCAACTTATATTTCTTATTTATCTCACCTATTTTTTGCTGTAAGCCTTGCGCTTTCTCGTCTTTAATGTTCTGAATAAGATTGAAACCACACTTACGAAGTACGTAAACCCAATCTTCTGGTACACCTATCTCTGCCCATTCTTTGATGCTGCTTTGTGGAACTTTTGCCTCTGGCTTCATTTGCGGGAAGAGTAATACCTCTTGGATATACTCTTGTCCAGTCATTAACATAACCAAACGGTCTATACCAATACCTATACCAGATGTTGGAGGCATACCATATTGAAGTGCACGGAGGAAGTCTTGATCTATAATCATAGCCTCATCATCTCCGTTGTCAGCTAATCGCATTTGCTCTTTAAAACGCTCCTCTTGGTCTATTGGATCATTCAGTTCTGAGTAAGCATTGGCTAATTCCTTACCGTTCACCATTAACTCGAAGCGTTCGGTTAGTCCTGGCTTAGAGCGATGCATCTTTGTGAGTGGAGACATTTCTACAGGATAGTCTATAATGAATGTTGGCTGTATGAATGTTCCTTCACAAAACTCACCAAATATTTCGTCAATTAGCTTACCTTTACCAAAGCTACTGTCGATACCTTCGAGTTTTAATTCATTCACAGCTATGTTACGAATTTCTTCTTCTGTCTTACCATCAAGATCGAAACCTGTCTTCTCTTTAATAGCATCGAGTATTGGAAGACGGCGGAATGGTGCTTTAAAACTGATGATGTGATCGCCCACTTTTACTTCAGGCTTACCATTCACAGCTATACAAATTTTTTCTATCAGCTTTTCGGTAAAGCTCATCATCCAGTTATAATCTTTATACTGAACATAAAGTTCCATACATGTAAACTCTGGATTATGGAAGCGATCCATACCTTCGTTGCGGAAGTTCTTTCCAATTTCGTATACACCTTCGAATCCACCTACAATTAATCGCTTCAAATAAAGTTCTGTGGCTATACGCATATACATTTCTGTATTCAGTGCATTAAAGTGTGTAATGAAGGGACGAGCACTAGCACCACCTGCAATAGTTTGCAATGTTGGTGTCTCCACTTCTGTATATCCAGCATCATCAAAGAAACGACGCATTGTTCTCAATACTGTAGCACGTTTTTGGAACGTTTCTTTCACGCCATCGTTCACCACTAAATCTACGTATCTACGACGATAGCGAAGCTCGGGGTCGTCGAACTTGTCGTAAGCCACACCGTCTTTATACTTCACAACAGGCAACGGTTTCAAGCTCTTCGATAGTACAGTGAGTTCTTCAGCATGAATAGAAATTTCACCCATCTGTGTTTTAAACACAAAGCCCTTAATTCCGATGAAATCGCCAATGTCTAGCAGTTTCTTAAAAACAACATTATAAAGGTCTTTGTTTTCGCCCGGACAAAGGTCGTCGCGAGTAATATATACTTGTATTCTGCCTTTACTGTCTTGTATTTCTGCGAAAGACGCCTTACCCATTACACGTTTACCCATAAGGCGACCTGCAATTACAACTTCGCGTTTCTCGTCTTCTTTAAATTCATTCTTTATATCTGTAGAGTAAGCATTGGTTGGAAACTCTGCTGCTGGATAGGGGTCGATGCCCATATTGCGCAATTCCTGCAAACTCTGACGGCGTACAATCTCTTGTTCTGATAATTCTAAAACGTTCATATATTCTATTAATCGAATTATAATTCTTATAGTCTGCAAATTTAATAAATTATTTGCAATTACTTGTTGTTTTTGCCTTTTTTATACCTTTATATGTGAGTTACGACTACATCGCTTTAATGGTAATGTAAAATAGTTCAAATAATATGTTTTGATTTGCTTCGATGCGTATACATTTTTTTAATGACAACTTTTAAAATGACTTTTCAAATGTATTATTTTATAGAATTATAACTTGTATTTACAGTTTGTAAATTTAAAAAGAATAAAATATTAGGCAAATCGCTCACTTTTTACCATATTTTTCGTACCTTCGCCACATATATAATCATTTTATGTAATTTATACAATAGAGAGAAAATATGAAAAAAATCTTATTATCAGTATTTTTGTCGGCCTCCATTTCACTACCGACACTTGCTGTTGGACCATTACCAAAAGTGTGGACAGTGAAACAAAGCGACAGTACAAGCATAAAAATAATGGTGAAAGGAGAAGGTGGACGCACAGTTTATTATGCATCGCTCGATGGTAAAATTATAGTAAAAGGTGCAAATAACGACTTCTATTATGCTGTTATAAACGATGGAAAACTGCAACCATCTACTTTTATAGCGCACGAGGCTGGCGACCGAACTGCCGAAGAGAGAGCTTTCTTAAACGAAGCTAAGACCGAAAGGAAGATGTATATGCTGAACAGTGCAGCTACACGTGCTCAACAGGCTATACCACGTAAGGCAATAAGTGCTTCCACAGCCGATGGCTTAGGCGAATATAACAAAACAGGAATGGGTGGTATTAACAGTATAGGAACCCCACTAGTTCCTGTCGTAATGGTAGAGTTTAGAGATAAAGAATTCTTACCTACAACTACACCAGAGAAGATGACACGCTACTATAACGAAGCTGGTTATCACGATGAGCCAGGCTGTGTGGGGTCTGTAAAAGACTTCTTCACATCGCAAAGTCGTGGTATGTTCGTGCCTACTTTCGAGGTGATTGGTCCGATAAAAGTTAATCATAGCTATGCATACTACGGCAAAAATGAAAGAACATCTGATTTGGTACGAGATGTTGTAAAGGAAGCCAAAGCGCAAAACATTAGCTTCGATAAGTTTAAAAACCCAAAAACTGGTCATGTTGAACTTATCTGTTTATTCTATGCTGGACGCGGACAAGCTACTGAAGACCCTTCGAAGCCAGGTTACGAGAACTATATTTGGCCACAAGAGCAAGATATTAACGAAACCATAGAAGGCACACCATTTAATTCTTACTTTGTTGGTAACGAACTAAACTATTATGGAACGCTTATGGGAATGGGAGTATTCTGCCATGAGTTTGGTCACGCTTTAGGTTTACCCGACTTTTACAACACTGATCCTGCCGTTACTTTATCGCGCAATCCATTCGGTTATTGGTCTATTATGGACGCAGGTCCATACGTAAACAACGCTAATGCACCTATAGGCTATACAGCTTACGAGCGTTCTTACTTAGGTTGGCTGAAGTTAAAGGAACTAACCTCTCCTCAAACAGTAAAACTCGACCCCATATCAAATAAAGACGGTGAGTTGGCTGCTATTGTTCGTTCGCCACGAAATAGAAGCGAATACTTTATTTTGGAGAATAGAACTTCCGACACATGGTATCCAAAAGCATACAGAGAAAGAAGAACTAATGGGTATGATACGTTTACTTTTGGCGATGGTTTAATGCTCAGTCACTTCGCTTACGACAAACAATATTGGGAGTATAACAGTGTGAACACGGTTGACAACAAGATGCGTGCATACATTATTCCTGCCGATAACGAACAACTGAACTATAGTGCGCACAAAGAAAATTTGTACGGAGTAGAAAAGAAAAGCATAGACAAACTAGCATTCTACGATGGAGTTACTATACAAAACGCTGTACAAGGCATTGAGGTGAATGCCGACGGTACTATTGTTTTTGGCTATCTTCAGAACCCTACCGCCATAGAAAATATAACTGAGGCTACGGACGAAAATAAGGGCGATGGCTACTACTACGATCTACAAGGTCGCAGAGTACAGAACCCAACACGTGGCATTTATATTCACAACGGTAAAAAGATTGTAGTGAAATAACACTCACCATACATAAAATTGTATTTTATTAAACTCCTCCTTGTTCAATATGCTTATAACAAGGAGGAGTTTTTATTGTTGTTCTACCCATTGAAACTTCTCAATAGACAACAGATGAGTATATTTTGTAAAAAACGATAAGTGTGATAATTCCTACTCTTATATAACAACTTTATAGATAACACATTATTATTCAAGCATCTATAATAGCATCTGAATTAGAGCTTTGTAGAATAAGTAATCTCACAATCATCACCTAAATAATTATATTTTAGGTTCTACCATATAGCAACATAAAGGTTATAATTTTTTATGACGTCTAATTTGCAACTGACAGATATCTGTAACGATTGCAACAGACATCTGTAACGATCGTTACAGATATCTAAAATAATAGTACCTAATATCTATCAGACTTTTTTAAGCACCTAAAATATTCTATTTTATTTGATAGTAAACTGTATGCACCACTTATAAGCAATGGTAAGTAGTTAATTATAAACAAGATATAAGAATACACAGCACACTATTTAATATAATTCCGTTGGGGTTAATTTTGCTCTTTGAAACTATCTGTAATACAGTTGTTTTTATTTTTAATCTGTTATTTGGTATCACAAATAATATTTTGCGAGCTATTTGCGTGATACCCATCAATGTTTCTATTGTTTCTTTTGCCGCCCTGCATTTCATTTTACAGAACTGTTGCTTTGTTTGGTAGTTCGCCAAATTGGCTGTTTATTTTACTTGTGAGCGTTTTAAAATCAAAATGTGATAATTGTATCGTTTGAAAGATTCTAAGCCGTCAGAACGCATTTAAATGCGCCTTTTCATTAGTAGCATATCTTGCAGGGAGTAAACCCTTTTGCCCTTGCGCTGCTTACAGAAAGCTGCCTGATGCTGCCCGAACATCTGTTTAATCCACGACAAGTTTGCGTTGTGTGATACTTCTTTGCCTTTGGACCAGTGCAGATGTAGACTGTTGCTTCTTTGGTCTTTACTTCGGTGCTTACTTGCCCACTTAATATGAAAGCAAGAGTGGAGAGAATTAATGTTTTCATAAAATGTTGGTTTAATTATTTGTTATATCTTCAATATCCAATTCCAATGAATTAATTTCATCTTCATTCTCTAAAATGTTTTTTCTATTGATTTTTATACTTGCTTCAGCGTCATCTAATTTACTTTCAATATCTGAAATAGAACTTTCAATACTATCTAAATTCCTATTGATAGCTTGAATTTTATATTGAAGAAAACAAAAGAGAATGATGAGCGAAACTAAAACTATTAGGTTAAACCATTTCTGTTTCTTCATTTTAAGTTAAGATGTTAAATTTCTAATTACAGATTAAAATTATTCATATAAAAATCAATATCCTCTCTATTCCTATCGTATATAAAGGCTCTTCCCGTTCTATCATCAAATTCGATTTTTATATTTAAACTGTCAGAAGACTCATTTATCTTTTGCTGTGAGGATAAGCGTGCAATATCTCCATTATTGAATAAAAAGAAAATATTCCTTTCTTCATTTTTAATTTTGCATCTTGCAACAAGAAAGTAACGAATTTGTGTTCCTAAAAAACCGTCAAATTTTTGCGACTTAATTTTAAAATAAGCCCTATTCTTTTCTGTGATATTTGTTGTCTTTACTTGAATATAATAGTACACATTATCTTTTGATGCAACAAGGTCTACACCTTCATCAACCATCATGCTATTTACATTATATCCATAAAAAAGGAGTTCTGACATTACAGCACATTCCCCAGCCTTACCTGTATATAAACTTTCGGTAGGATTTATATTCGGATTATGCTTAGGTCTTTTTGAATAAAAGCTTTTTGTTAGTTTAAGAAAAGAGTTTTGACCCTGCTTTTGGTCTTGCTTCAACAAATTTTCGATTTTCCTTGTAATCATTGTAACCGTTACAGGACTTTTCGTTAAATTTTCAGCTGCAAAAAGTTCTGTACTTAACCCAGCCTTATTGATATAAAACTGTACAATATCTTTCTTTCGTTTTTTTATTGATAAAGTTGTAAATATATCTTCAACGATTGTTTCAATAGTAATTGTATCCAATTCTTCGTTTGTCATAGTTGTTATATTTATTAGTTTACTTCTTTGCCATATACAACATAACTCTGTACACTCCGTAAATATCATTCAGTGCAACCTCGAAAGGCGCATATATCGGATTGGGATTAATTGATACACAGCGCACGCAGTCTTCTTTCTCTGATGGCGTAAGCGTCTTTACCACCACCCCATTGCAAGTATCGAGTACATAAACCTTACCCCAGTCTATAAAGGCACGTTCGTTTATGCGCTTTGCAAGAACGATGCTGCCGTTTGGATATTCGTCTGCCATACTATCACCCGATATCGTTATTGCTATGTCTGCCCCTTTTATAGGAGAAATTATCTTTTCACAGTCTTGCAAGCTGACAGATACAACAAAGTCATTAAGCGAGCCACCTTGTGCAGATATAGGGAGCAAAGGGACTCGAGTATATTCCAATTCGTTGAAGCCAGCCAAAGATGGTTCAGTAGTAAACATAGAACCCTCACCAGTTAAAAGCCAAGTTCTATTTAAGTCAGTGTAGAAGTTCAATATTTTTTCTATATTCTTTTCGGACAAATCTCTATTTTCTTTACGAGATTTTCCTAATGTACCAATAGATAACCCAAGACTATTGGTAACCTTATTATCATTTAAACCTTTGGTTTTCATATACTTATCAAACCTTTCTATCTTCTTTTCCATATTTCCAAAATGTTTATAAAGGTTAAATATAGAAGAAAGTTCTATATATACTTGTTTTGCATAGAAGAAAATTCTACCTTTGCACCGTAATAACACAGACAACTATTAGTAACCATACAGTTATTTTATAGTTAGTCTGCAAATTTAATAATAAAAATAAAAAATGGCAAACAGAAAGCCGATAAAATTAAAAAAAGGCAGCAAAAAAAAACTTGCTGCAATTTTAGGGGTGAGTGAACTCACCGTATATAACGCTATGCATTGGAAATGTGATAGCGACACCCAGAACTTAGTCCGCCAAAAAGCGAGAGAATTAGGTTTTGTAAAACAGTTCTAATATGCAAGCAATTCAAATATTCAATAACCCATCATTTGGCAACGTCCGTGTTGCTGGCACAGAGGTAGACCCTTTGTTCTGTCTTGCAGATGTATGCAAGGCGTTGGGATTATCAGCAAAAGGTGTAAATCAGCGACTTGGAGATGAGGTAATTTCAAATTACCCCATCGCAGACAGCCTCGGCAGAACACAACAAGCATTGTTCGTAAATGAAGACGGCTTATACGATGTCATTCTTGACAGCCGCAAGCCCGAAGCAAAGCAGTTCCGCAAATGGATAACGAGCGAGGTGTTGCCCACAATCAGAAAGCACGGTGCATATATGACTGACAATATCATCGAAAAAACATTGTCAGACCCCGACTATCTTATCCAGCTTGCAACTACTTTGAAACAGGAACGCCAGCAGCGGATTGAAGCAGAGCGCAAAGTTGCAGCAGCACAGCCTGCAGTAACATTCACACAAGCTGTAAGCGGTTCTGCGTCTTCGTGCCTGATAGGTGAACTTGCAAAGCTTATAAACCAAAACGGCTACCCAATAGGAGAACGACGCCTTTTCAAGTGGCTCCGTGAAAACGGTTACCTCGGTACAAAGGGCGAACGGTACAACATTCCCAATCAACGATATATCGAGCAGGGCTTGTTTGAATTAAAGAAAGGCACTCGCAGCGGTAACAATGGAGTAATGCACACAACCATCACTTCTAAAGTAACAGGAAAGGGACAAGTTTATTTCGTAAACAAGTTCTTAACAAACAAAGAAGCAATATAACAGCAGCGGGGGCGCAAGTGTTTTCTTGGCACTGTTCCCCTATAGCGTCCTCGCTGCATAATTTTAAAGAAATGAAAGAAATGAAAGAAATATTCTGTATTAACTGGTTCGCCAACCTGTCGTTGGTGCAAAGGTTTGCTGTAATTGCGGCAATCACGGCATTTTGTTGTGTATTGTTTTCTGCAATGGCAGCAAACCTTTTCGTGTTTGTTGCAAGCTGTATAGCATTTTATGTAGCTTGCAAATGGGTTGGAAAGTTAGAGACTGACATTGAAGAATGATGTCACGTGAGTTTGATATAATAGCAAACAGAATGGCTAACATTCTTGCCGACAAGGTTGCCGACAAGGTTGTGGAAAAATTAGGCTTTAATGCTGGTGCAATGATGACACGCAAGGAGGCAGCAAAGTTTTTGGGCTATTCAGAAAGCTATGTTAAGAAGCTCAACATTCCAACCTACAAGATAGGGCGAAAAGCCCTGTACAAGAAAGAGGACTTAACGGCTTTCCTCACAACAAAAGCCGAAAGGGAGAGAAGCCTTAGAAAACGGTAGGCATACTTGAACTTGTGGTTCGACTCCACTTCTCTCCACTATTTTAAAAGTGGTCTTTGACTTATTGATACAAAAGAAACAAAGAAAGAACATACATATTGTTTATATAGCACGCAAAAAACGTCATAGCGTAGAGAGTAGGCAGGGTTGGCGTCTGTCTCGCATAAACAATATACTATATAATTTTAGACGTAAGTACGCAACGCACCTTTACACACGTAAAGAGAATAGCTGTTGGGTTCGCTTGCGTGGGAAACAACTTCGTATGTAAGCTCTATTCTGCTACGCTTTCATCTTCTCTACACAGAGTGGGTACTGCGCAAGTGGAAATATACAGAGTGCCTATCGTGATTTGGTGAGCTAACTGGGGACGAATAGGTGTCTATATGCGAAGACTTCTTAACTGCGTGGCGATATTTGATAGTAAATAGCACTTTGCGAAAGGAGTAAAAGCAAAGCATACATCTAAAATAAATTTTGAACAATACTAAATTTCAATATAAACCCACTCCGCACGCTTTTAGCGGTGCTGCAATCGAATTGAGAGTGGGTTCTTTTCCATTTTTATAATATGATTTCTTGATTTTTCAGCTGTAGCCGCTTGTGATAAGTCGCTGTAGCAACTAATGTATTTTGTTAATGTATAGACTATAATAATTATTATCTGCAGAGGCAGATGTTACCTTTGTCGAATGTGTAACTCGTGATGAGCTGCACATTTTTTATATAGCTTGTGTACTGCACGGTACAGGATAAACCTGGTCTGCGGTTCGACTCCGCCACAAGCTACAAATACTAATTCAAAACAAACAAAATTATATGAAAATTCATTTTAAAACACTCACATTAAAAAATTTCAAAGGAATTTTAGGTGAGAAAACAATCAACTTCTGTGATACGGTAACCTCTATATATGGAGCGAATCACACAGGAAAGACAACCATCATAGATGCAATTCTATGGGTGTTATTCGACAAGAACAGCGAGAATGCAAGCGTGTTTGGCATTGACACTAAAGACGAAAACAATAACGTAATTCCAAAATTGGAACACTGCGTTAAGCTTACGCTGTCAGTAGACGGAGTAGAACGCACTCTTGAAAAGGTGCGCAAGGACGTGTGGGGCAAGCCACGAGGACAAAAAGAAGAAGTTCTCACAGGGCACACGACAAACTACTTCGTTAATGGCAACAAGTACACACAAACAGAGTACAAGGCAGAAATGGAAAATATATTACCCGAAACTCTGTTTAAATGTATCACCAATCCTATGTTCTTTCCAGCCTTACCACCAACCGAACAACGTATGTTGCTCGAACAGATGGTGGGAGAAACAAACTTTGTCGATGTAGTATCGACAAAAGAAGAATGGGTACTGCTCGAAAAGTACATAGAGAATGGAGATATAGAAAGGTTTAGAGAAAACCTTGCATACAAGATTAAGGGTATAAAAGAGGAACTCAAACTTATTCCAAGCCGAATTAGTGAGCATACAAACGAACTTGCAGAGTTGCAAAGCAAAGATTGCGACTTTCCTATTCTTGAGAAAAGAATAGCAGAAATAGAAAAAGGTCTGCAACATTATGATGATATGCTTGCCGATGCAAGCAAGGGTAGCGATGAGAAATACAAAGCCAAAATGGCTGTCCGCAAGCAGATACAAGTCTATGAAGCTGAACGAGACAGCATCATAAACGGCATAGAGAAAGAAAACAAGAGTGCTATTGATAAGTACACAAGTAATATTGAAAACATACAGCGTGCTTTAGAAGATTTAAAACATAATCTTTCCTTTGTGGAGAGTGCGCAAAACGCATGCGAGCGTAGGTTGCAAGCCCTCATCGAACACAAGGAAGACTATCGCAAACGATGGCAACAGATAGAGGACGAGGCATTTGTGTGGGACGCAAACAATGAAGTTTGCCCTACGTGCCACCAGCGACTTCCACAAGAAGATATAGACGAATTGCGTGAGCGTTTGCAAGGCAACTTCAACGAGAATAAGGCGAAGAAACAAGAAGCCTTAGATATAGAGGCGCAAAACATATTGGAGACACAAAAGAAAATAAATGAGGAAACAGAACGACTCCAAAAGGACAAGGATAACATTCTTACAAGCATATCTGTGCTTGAAAAGAAATTAGAGGAAGCAAAAGGCACTCAACCCGAAAAGAAAGACTACACGACGGATAGCAGAGTTATTGAACTTACAAACCTCATCAAAAGCGAAGAGGACAAGTTACAGCAACTCGAACAGGAAGAGGATAACACTACACAGGAGGAAGCGATTAATCGCATCAAAGAACAAAAAACACAGCAACAGCAGCTCCGAGACCAACTCCGAGACCAGCTACAAACCAAAAAACAGATAGAGCGCAAGGAAAAGCGCATTGCAGAACTCACAGCAGAGCAGCAAAGCCTTAGTCAGCAGCTAACAGATTTAGAGCAGCAGGACAATGCAGCTATGCAACTGGTGCAGTTTTATATAGAAGAGTTGGAAAGGAAAGTGAACAAGATGTTTGATATTGTAAAATTTACAATGTTTGAACACCACCTTAATGGTAATATCAAAACAAAGTGCGAATGCACGATGCACGGCACACCTTACCAAGATTTATCGAACAGCGAAAAGATAAACGCTGGAATAGATATCATTAACGCTATGTGCAGGCATCGCAATGCTTTTGCGCCTATCATAATAGATAATGCAGAAAGCATCACAGATATATTGCCAACGGCAAGCCAGCAAATACGCCTGGTGGTAAGTGCGCAAGACAAAGAACTAACAGTAGTAAACTCTTAAAAATAAAAAATAATTATGACACAACAACAAACAGCTGCACCAGCAGCTACACAACAGAACGCAGCACCTGTGCAACTTCCATCGCAAAACAACAAAGCATTAAAGGAAATGCAGGAGACGACCGTAAATGCGGTGATGAAACAGGTTGAAGAATTGCAACAGACAGGCGGACTTGTTTTGCCGAAAGACTACAATGTAGGTAATGCTCTTAAAAGTGCGTGGATTTACCTGCAAACGATAGAAACACGCACTAAACAGAAAGCAATCGACGTGTGCACCAAATTAAGCATTTGTAATTGCTTACTCGAAATGGTGATACGTGGACAGCACCCAAAGAAGCATTGTTACTTTATTGCTTGTGGTAACTCCCTTGAATATTGGGAACGCTACACAGGAAAGCTATTGCGTGCAAAGCGTGATACCAACATACAAGATGTTGTTGCGCAAGTCATCTATGAGGGAGATAATTTTGTCTACGCCGTAGACAAGAACGGATATTATCAATTGATAAAACACGAGACAGCAATAGAAAACATCAATCCCGACAAAATCAAAGCAGCTTATGCCGTCGTAATTTTCAAAGACGGCAGCAAGCATTTGGAGGTTATGACAATGGACCAAATCCGCAAGTCGTGGCAGCAAGGTGCAGCACGTGGTACAAGTGGTGCGCATCAAAACTTCACAGACCAAATGTGTAAGAAGACCGTCATTGCACGTGCTTGCAAAATAGAATTAGATAGTGCAACCGACGGAGAAGAGGAAGAGTTGTCTATGACACCCCCAAACAGTGCTGAATCTATTCGTGATGCAGCACAACAGCAAATAACAGTGCAGGCGAACGAAACCCCACAGTTGGAGCATAAGCCACAGGAAACTATCGACTTTTCAGAGCCTGCAGTTTATGAACCAGTAACCGACACTCCACAGCCCGAGAACAAAAGCGAGCGCAAGTGTCCCATCTAATATATAAAAGGTAAAGTAATGGTATTAACTTGCATCGGCAGTTCTTCAAAGGGAAACTGCTACGTAATTCAGAACGACAGCGAAGCCTTGATAATAGAAGCAGGGCTACCGCTGTTGGAAGCCAAAAAGGTTTTAAACTGGAATATCCAAAAGGTGGCAGGGTGCTTGGTTTCGCATCAGCACGGAGACCACGCAGCATTCGCAAAGGAGTACACCGATGCAGCGATACCATTGCTTGCGCCCGAAGAAACTATTAAGACAAAAAATTTAGGCTACAGTGCTAAAGCTGCAGAACACGGCAAATGCTACAAGTTAGGCAACTTTAAAGTTATACCTTTCAATGTGTACCACGATGTGCCGTGCGTGGGCTACCTTGTATGGCACAAAGAGTTTGGCAAACTGTTCTTTGCAACAGATACCTATGCAGTGCCCTACAACTTCAATGGCATTAACCATTGGCTCATAGAAGCCAACTATTCGGACGAGATATTGGATAGCAATATCATCAGCGGAAGAGTACCATCGGTTATGAGAGACCGATTAATGTTGAGCCATTTAAGCATTGCCAATACAATTGGCATACTGAAGCGCAACGACTTAAGCCAGACAAGGCACATTGTACTGCTACACCTGTCAGACGGCAACAGCAACGAAGCCGAATTTGTAAGGGCAGTCCGTAGAGCAACAGGCAAACGCACAATAGCTGCTAAAAAGGGAGTAGAAATAACATTATAAAAAATTACAATGGGAATAATTAACAAAAACGCAAACAAAAAGAAGAAATCATGCAGAAAGTATTAGGACAAGACATCAAGAACTTGGACGAGCGCAAACAGTTCCTTATCGACAATGCAGACGAAGTTGTCGAAATGGATTACAGTAAAGCGTTTGATGCCGACGAACTTGCAAAGAAGAAGACTACACTTGCAGAGAAGTCTATCAAAATTCATGACCTGCAAGAAGAAATTAAAGACTTCAAAGCAGAAAAGAACCTTGAATTAAAACCTCTAAAAGAGGACGTCGAAGAACTGCTTGCCGACATTAAGGCGAAGAGCCGCGTCGTAACAGAAAAAGTCTACAAATTCGTAGACGAAGAAGAACGTATGGCGTGCTTCTATAATGCAGAGGGTGTACTTGTGTCAAGTCGCCCTGCAACAAGAGACGAACTCTCACCAACTTTGTTCAAAGAGTTCAAAAAAGCAGAGTAACAAACCAGTTAACAACATTTAATTATGACAAACGAAAAAATGCAAATCAATCTTGATAAGGACTGTCAAAAGGCAGAGGTTATCATTCGCGAAGTGGGCAATGTGAACGAGCTGCCCGTGCTTGAACCCGAAAACCTCAACGTAAGAGGTACTATTGGGGCTATTTTCTCATTCCTCGAGAAACGCTGGGGTTGCGATGGTCAGATAGACCGTGAACACACGCATATCATTGTAGACCGAGATAACCTAACAATGGTGCTTGTCTGCAACGAGACAGACAAACGTAACAGAATTATCGTTACAGGACAATTGCAGCTGTCCCGTCAGTTTGAAGCGTTCCACATCAATGATGGCTATGAATGGGAACCTATTCAGCTTAGCCAATTCATCAAGATGAGCCGTGCTTACTTTGCCGAGCGTGATACCAACATGAAATTGGTGTCAGTCTTTAAGAACTTCAAGGCAAAGGTGAACACCGACTACGAGCGAGACCGCAAGGAAAACGGCTCATACACGGACAACTATTCACAAATTGTAGATTCCAATATGCCCGACCGCTTCTCTGTAGTACTGCCTATTTTCAAGGGCACAAAAGCGCAGTCTATCGAAGTGGAGACGTATGCCACTATCAATGGGCATGACGTAACGGTGCAGCTTATTTCCCCAAGTGCACAGCAAGTTGTAGAAGAAACACTGGACACTATCATTGATGAACAGATTGAAGCCATCAAGGAGATTGCGCCCGAAATCCCATTTATAGAAAAATAATCAATTCTTTCTTATGGGAGCAAAAGTAACCGTATTTGTCGTGTGGATATTAAGCTATGAGTTTGACTTTTGAACAAGCATTGGCTCATCAGAAAGCCAAGCGCAAATCACCCTCTAATGAGGAGCACCGCATACAACGTTCTTGTGTGCGGTGGTTTAATTTAAAGCATAGAAAGTTACAAGGTCGCCTCTTTGCAGTTCCTAATGGAGGTAAACGAGATGCACGCACAGCTGCAATACTCAAAGAAGAGGGTGTTGTGGCAGGTGTGGCAGACTTAATACTGCTTATACCTAATCGTTTCTATGGAGCTTTACTCATTGAAATGAAAACAGCAAAAGGCAAGCAAAGTCCATCGCAAAAACAATGGGAGAAGCTTGTAACGGAGCAGGGAGAATATAAATATATCGTCTGCCATTCGTTAGACGAATTTATAAATGAAGTAGAAAGTTACCTTAAACTTTACTAAAATGAATATTGATTATTACCCTATCGAAATTAGCATCTTCCAAGATGCTAAAGTGCAAAAGCTTATACAATATCAGGGAGCGAAAGCAGCAACAGTATATATTTATCTGTTATGCGAAATATATCGTAATGGATATTATATATCGTGGAATAAGACCATAGTACAACTTGTTATGCAAGCTTTAAATTTAGATGTAGCTTTCGTAAAGGAAGTTGTAATTTGCTGTGCAAAAGTGGGGCTGTTCAATTCTGAATATTTATACAAAGAAGAAATTCTAACATCAAAAGGTATTCAAAAACGATACCTAAGAATTTCTAAGCTATGCAACAACTCTATAACCATAGAAGATTACAGTTGCATAGAAAACAAACAATCTGTCAAACAAAAAAACACTACAGGAATAGATAAAGAAATTGAAGAACTAAAACTATCCTGTGTATGGCTCGACAACTTACAAACATTGCATCACTTACCAAAAGATGTATTAATAAACAAGTTGGACGATTTTAAACTGCAATGTTTGGCAGATGGAATAGAGGAACACGCCAATATCAGAGATGCAAAGCAGCACTTCAATAATTGGTTAAGAAAAATACAAAACAATGAAAGCAATAGACAAGAAACAAAAAATAGACGTAGAGGCAATGTTCTCACTTCTTCTAAAAAGAAAGAATATACCGACACGTTTTAGAATACCATACACAACAGAACAAGTATATGCTATGCTGTATGCAGCTTGTAAAGCAGAAGTTGCAGCACGAATGAGAAAATTTGTTGATAGCAAAGAATATAAACAGCATATATTAGATGTCGCTAAGTGGCTGACATCAAACGAAACAACATTTGGGTTGTTTATTTGTGGCGATAAAGGCAATGGAAAAACAGCTCTTGTGCTGGCGTTGCAGTCATTGTATTTCTATCTCCACTTAGGGGAGCGTTGCGAGAACAAAGAGCCACCGTACAGCGGTTTCAGAATTGTAACAGCAAAGGAGCTTGTACAGCTTGCTAAAGCTGACAACAATCCGACAAAGGAAAACGAAAAAGCAACTACGGCATTTCGTCTTCTAAAGAACATAGAGATACTATGTATAGACGATTTAGGCACAGAACCTTGCGAAAGTCTTAACTATGGCGATACTGTTACGGCAGTTACAGATGTTATACATTATCGCTATCAAAAGCAATTTTGCACGATAACAACATCTAATCTTACTTCAAAAGAGATTGGAGAGTATTACGACCAGCGTCTACTTGATAGATTTAAAGAGATGATGCACGTTGTAAACTTTGCTCACGAACCATCATTTAGATAAAATATTTAATAAAACAATAAACAATAAAAGTTATGAAAACAGAAACAATGAATAAATTATGCGCCTCTTATATGGAGGATGCAAGAGGACTTAAGAGAAATTTTCCTAATAGGGAACTTGTTTTGTGTCTAATTGAAAATGCTTATAGAGCAGGTATAGAAGATGCCTGCAAAGGTATAAAGCCGTTAGACTGGACGGTTAAAAGGTATGAAATGTCGGCTTGCACGTTTGTAGGTCTATTTATAATCCGTCCGATTTTAAAAGGAGGATTTGATGTAGAGTGCAACGGCAGAACTTTGTGTACTCGTCTTACATTATCAAAGGCGAAAGCGTTTGCGAATAAGATTTATAAACAGAAAATTAGGGAAAGGTTGGGACTATGAAGCAGAAAGATTTAGCCGATGAGTATGCAGAGAAAGAGTACAAACGGGTAAACGGAGATAGTGCTCCCATCTTTACAGATGAGACCTGTTTTACTTTTGACGACATCAAAGCAGCTTTTAGTGCAGGGCGTGAGAGCGTGGTGGAGAATATGCCAAGACTTCTGTTTAAGGAGTCGCGAGGAGGTTTGATTGCTGACAATGGCATATTTGAGTTTATCTATCATATCTATAAATCAGCATCAGTAGATGAACCACGATACGCATTTGCGACCTCCTACGAAATACCAATCCAATGGTACGACACCTTAGAGGAGGCGATGGACGCAGCCAACGAGGACTATAAACAGCGAATTAAACAAGTATTAGAATTATGACAATATTAGAGTTACAAAAGGAACTTCAAGAAAAGTACGAAAAGTACGGAGATATTGAAGTGGTAATGGAAGATACAGATTGGATTGGTATTGAAAGATACCATGATGAAATCTTTATAGTAAAAAATGTAAAGTACAACGGCAGCATAGCTGTTGCGCTGGCAAACAGTTAAGATATGATAAAAGAATTATCGCTACTATTTGGCATTGTTCTTATAGTTTGCTATTTGGCATTTGCCTTTGTTAATTGGGATATAGCGTGGGTGGCGCACGTAGATGCTGTTATGCGAGTAACTTTTGTGTTGTTTTATGTTGCTATATGCTGTATAGCAGCTTTTGCTTATTTGGAGAGTAAAGATAAATAGTTATGAACGGAATAACAATAAACGATAAGCAATATATCTTCCTCAAAACAGATAAGTCTGTTGATTGCGACAAGTGCGATTTAAATGAGGATGGTATATGCAGGAACAGTGTAATATGCGAATCTTTCCACTACTTAATGTATGGTAGTGAAGGAGTTGGAGTGTTTAAGGAACTAAAAGAAGAAAAGTAATATGATAGCAAAAATAATAAAAGCGTATTTTGCAAAGCGTCGAGAACAAAAACGCATTACTCAACAGTATGCGTTAGAGAAAAAGAATGTGAAATATTTCAATTCTTCTGTTTATCGCTGGACTAGCAGCCTTGAAGACTTGGCAAACAGTATAAATTTGCCTGATAAAGGTATGTATATGCTTGGAAAGTTTAAGAAAACTTCATTTCCTATGCAAGCCGTTAAACTTAATCGGCTTTGGGAAGGTGGCAAACTCGTGCTGTCTTATGGGGATTATATCTATCTCCCTCCTTTTGAGTGGTTAATCTCTATAAAAAACTTACCAGAAGAGTTGTGGTTTCCTGTGGAAGACTATCCACGTCCAACACGTCCAGCACTGCTTTTGTGCGAGTATGGTTCAGGACATTACGAGGTGGTCGAGTATGCAGATAAAACATGGGTAACAGAGTTGAGTTTCCCTGTAAAGCCTACACGTTACTTCGTTCTTGACTTCTTAACTGAAGGTAAATAACATTTAAATAGAGTCTTAATATGAAGAAACTAATTTTATTATCAGTGTTAGCGATTGCAGTCGCATCTTGCGGTTACGAGATTAGGAGAAAACCAGAGCCACCTAAGCCGAAGCTGACAAAGGAGCAGATACGAAAGCAAGAGTATGAACAAAGATTGAAAGACTACTATGTACAGTTCTTGTTTGAGTGTAACGGAGTGAAGGTTTATCGGTTTATAGACGGCAGAGAAGTGATTTATTTCACAGATGCAAATGGAATGACACGCTATCAATACACCACGAGTGCTGGTCTGGTTAGTAATCAAACACATAGGGTGCAATCTATTAACACAAGGAGGTAAATTATGATAGTATATATTAATTTATTAATTGCTTTGGCTTTTTCGTTTGTTTGCTTAGGTCTTGCGAAAATAATTACAGAGTACATAAAGATAAACAAGCGGATAGATTGTTTGATTACAAATTAACATAAAATCTTTAAATACCACATTATAGGTATTTTATCTCAAACGAGAAATTCGAGAACGCTTGCTATAATGCAAGAAGATTACGAATTAGCAAATAGCATACAAGAGGATATAAAAGGTGTAGAAGAAATCTTGAAAGAGTATGAACAGAGAAATAATATTTAGAGGGTTTAACGAGAAAAATAACAAATGGATATACGGATGTTATTTCGTTAATCGTGGTCTGCATTTTGTCGTAACTGACGAAATTCAAACAAACCCGCTTACTAATTGGACCGACTTTGTTGCCGACCCCAATACCATCGGTCAGTACACAGGTCTAAAAGACAAAAACGGGGATAAAATCTTTGAGGGGGATATTGTAACCATCGGCAACAATCTAAAGGCTGTAGTTATATGGTTCAATGGCTCATTCAGGTTCCAAGATGAATTGAGTAGTAAGGCAACATATTTCGATGATATAGGAGTTATAATGCGTGATTACGATGTACAGGTAATCGGCAATATTCACGATAACCCCGAACTAATCAAGTAAGCGTATGAGAAGAAAAATAATCCCTAAACACTGCACCCACCCTATTTGCCACTGTGCAGACGGGGTGGACACGATAGACTGCTGGACGTTCCTTAATGAAAGATTTGAGGAATGTCCACATATTAATTGTGAATGTTATAAGAAAAAGTAAAATGTATGACTAAGAAAATTATGTTTAACGATAAGTATTGCCTCACGCAGGCGGTGCTTAACGGCACAAAGACAATGACAAGGCGAGTACTGAAAGTACCTAAAACTTGTAATGGTAAAGAAGTGTATAGTTTCAATATACTTACTAATAGTTTAGGTACTCAATGTGTGGATTTAATAGACTATGGTGGGAATGTTTTAGACAGCTGGAAGCCACATTATGAAGTTGGAGAGGTAGTAGCTATTGCACAGCCATATAAGGATATTTATCCTAACGCTGACTTTGAAATGATAGGCGATGGTTTTATGACAGAAAGCGCAGGCTGGACGAATAAAATGTTCGTTAAAGCCAACTTGCTCCCCCACCACATCAGAATTACAGATGTAAAGGTAGAACGCTTGCAAGATATATCAGATGATGATATTATGCGTGAGGGTGTAAAAAGAGCATCAATAGGCTTTTATGCAGAAGGTGTAAAGGTTAAGGATTGTGAAAAGGAAGCGCATCGCGAAACGTCTTCTGGATGTTTGAAATTGTTTCCATTTCCACGCCCAGCCTTTGCTTCACTCATTGACAAAATCAGCGGCAAAGGCACGTGGGAGAGCAACCCATTTGTAGTTGCGTACAGTTTTAAATTGATAGATTAAAAGTAAAACTATGGAAAGAAAAATTATTGAAAATGGAACAACTTTTAGGTGGCACAATTCAAAAGAGGAGCTTCCAAACCTTAAGAACGAAAACGACACACTTACTTGTGTTGTCAAACGTAATGGGTGCCTGTCTCTTAGTGTATGGAACCAATATTACCAAGTATGGGACGATGAATTTGGCGACGATTGCGAAATGAGCAAGGAAACAGAACTTGAATGGTTTTCTCTTGATACGATGGAGGAAAGTGAAATTATTAAATTATAAGCAGGAAGGAATATATTAAAATTAAGAATTGATGGGATACTTAATAGATTTTATATCAACACTATTGTTGTTCTTTGTATGCTATTACGCTGGTAAATATAAAGCGTACAGCGATATTTACGAGAAAGTTCTAAACGAACACGTAAAAAGACATTTTGAAGAAGAATTTAAAGACGATATTAAAAACAAAATAAATAAAGGACAAAACAAATGGAAGTAAAATTCAACGCAGGGGATATGTGCGCTATCCCCGATGGTTGCAAGGCGGTTATTAAGGACAATGTGGTTGTTTTTGAGAGAGAGCAAAAAGAGTTTGAGAACGGAGACGTGCTTTGTTCTATATATACTAACACAATAGTCATATTTAAAGAAGAGGAGGAAGACGGTAGTAAATATTTTAACTCTCATTACAACACTGACCATAGTAGTAATAAAGGTTGGAATAGCGAAGCTTTTTGCCACGCCACAGACGAAGAACAACAAACCCTCTTTGACAAGATGAAAGAACAAGGGTTAAAGTGGAATGCCGAAGAGAAGAAAGTTGAGCAGATACGCTGGAGAGCAAAGAATAAAGAAATCTATTATTTTTTGAATACTGAATTAATGGAGGAGAGTGTAATCGAAACGAATGATGATTTCGACAAAAAACTTTGGGATACTTCCAACTACTTTCGCACCAAAGAGCAAGCCGAAGAGGCTGCAAAGCGTGTAAAGGAAACATTGCGAAAGTACCACGAAGAAATAAAAGAATGAACATAACAGAACTAAGAATTGGCGACCGTGTGCAGGAAAAACACACACGGTTTCCAATGACCGTTGTAGGCTTATACTCCACGCTCGACGACCTTAAATCAGGCATGGTGGACCTCGATTTCGAGGGCAACGAGGGCGATGTGTGGATACACAAACCCGAAGAACTGGAGAGAGCAGATAGCCAGTCTACAGATTGGGATAAAGTAAGAATTAACGCTGCCATTGTCAATATGCAAACACTGATGGCGCAGTCGTGGCAAATGGAAGCAAACGAAGTGGCAAAGGTAGCTGTAAAGTATGCCGATGCGCTAATAAAAGAACTACAGAAATGAAAAGGACAAGAATGAACTTTTGGCTATGGACATTCATAACCATTATGTGGGAAGTTACCCTAATGGGTGCAATATCGCACCACCATTATAAAGACGTTTATCTTCCTTTTATAGGAATGATAATAAGCCTTATACCCACGATTATTAACTTTTTAGCATTGGAAAAACAACGATGAAATTTAAACAAGCAATCGCCTTTGATGGGCGAAACCTTAACGATATTTTTCGCCTACCGTGTGTTGAAAGTATTGACAAGGGAGAAAACGGAAAGCCATACGTTAAGCTATATCGTAGCTGTACGGAGGGCAGACTGATAGCCACCATAGGCACCGTACTGGTGCAGTTCGGCAACGACACCTGGCAAGTGTTTGGCAAGGAGGCGTGGGAAAGAGCCACCAAAGAATAGGCACGCAAATCTATATCCATAGATATACAACCGTATATCCATAGATGTACGAGCGTAGATCCATAGATGTAAAAACACAGAACAATATGACAATAGAGCAATACACTTATTTAGTAGCCAAGTATGGCGAGGAAACTGTCTACCGATTCTTTAAACGGTCGGTGGACGCATTAAGGAGAAAATATGAACATATTTAAACAACAAACCCCATTCACGGGAATAAAGCAAACCGATTTAGCGCAAGCCTGGCAACAGAACCGCGAAACGCTAAACCATATTTCCGCCCTATTCCACGTAATAATAGGCGGAGCAAACAGCGTGGCGCAAACTGTTATGCTCGACACTATAAACTTGCTTTCCAAAACAAACCAATACAGAGGAAAGGCAAGGCACAACGCACGCTTGGCAGTGAAGAGATATAACAATTTCGACCGCCAAAATATGGACGATATGAGAAATAGTCAAATGGACAAACGTCAGTTCTATATGGACTACCTTGACGATTTGGAAGAACGACTGAAACCCGATGTGTTCCGTTTCAGACTTGCCATTAAACAAGTGTTGGACAAAAGAAACGTTGGCGATAGCGAACTGAAATCGTACATTCTATGTACCTACGAAATGCTGCACTACTGTGTTACGCTATTCGATAGATTCATAAAAGAATTGCCGTCTATTCCGCCCATTAATTTTAAAGAGACATACAGAGCCGCCCGATTAGACGGAGTGTTTACTGCGTGGGACAATCTTACGGACGTGCTTTGTAGAGATTGTGCCAACATTCGATTAGACGACGACCCCAACTGTCGCCTTGCCCTAAACATTATAGAAACAAAAATAGTGTCGGAGCAAAGCATAAACACAAGTGGGAAAGAAGCCCTAAAACTCAACCCCACCATACAGTTGGAAGCCGACCGTGCCGAAATGAACCACTACCGAAAACCATTCCAACCATTGCAATTCACAGAGGCACAAATGGAATATCTAAAAAGCAGCTACTCAACCACACGAAACATAGACCTTGCCAAAACGTTAGGCATTAGCCTATCTAAACTTAACAAACTCGCAAAAGAACTCAATTTAACTAAGCAGAACTAAAATAGTCCAAAAATAGTCCAAAAATTGGACAGATATATAAAAACTCTTTTCAATTCATAATTATGTAGTAAGCCCCACCGTCCGTGATGGATAGTGGGGCTTTTTGCGTTTTATATCAATTTCTGTTTTATCCTATTGCAGATATTACTAATAATGTCTTTTATCTTCGGTTTGTTCCTCTTAAGATAAAACAGCAAGCAGACAACAGCAAACAATACACTTGTTCCTACTATTAGCTGCCACCATTGGAAAGGTTCACTTATTTGCACCTGCTCTACTTGCTTTTGCTTCTGCTTGTGCTGCTCGGTGGCGTGTACTTTCGTTCTTACCACTTTATTTGCTGTGCTGTCTTTCTGCACTGATACGCCTTTTCTATCACTCTTACGGCTTATCTTCGTTTCTTTGATACTCTTTAAGCCGTGATTGATTACGACGCTACCATCGCCTTTGTATTCTACCATTGGCTGTTTAATATTCGTGTCGTGAGTAAAACAGCTTTCCTTGCCGTAATAGGGAGTATCGAATATGTACTCTCTTATAAGCGTGGTATATTCATCTACACGTGATGTGTCCACGAGTGAGTATTTCACGCTTGACTGTTCCTTTACAACTTGCGTGCTGTCGAATGTGCGCTTTACACTCTCTACCTGCACGGCTTTCTTCGTTTTACAGCTGCACAGTGTAATTAGGGTGCATATCAGCACGCCCCATATTGCTCCTATTAGTCTGTTCATATCTATACCTTTAAATTAAAACATTGCTTGCGTTGGCTACCGTCAGGCTTCTTATATCCCACGTGTACCCAACGTGTTTTGCTGTTCTTTTCAATTATGATTTGGTCGTACAGATAGCCACGCTTGCTAAAACTGTACGCCATAAAACGCTCGAATACGTCCTGCTTACCATTGGCAGGAACAATGTCCGCAGCATAGCCAGCAACGTGCGCACTGTTCTTTACACCGCCCACAGCTTTATTTAATTCAGGACTTCTATACCCACTCGACACTATCAAAGACGGTGTACCCAAATTGTACTGCTCGCAATACTTTGCCCATTCGGCACGTATCGCCTCCAGTAGTGTTATAGTCTCCGTCAGATGTACCCTAACCACTGCTGGAGGTGTGTTATCTATTCCTTTCTCTTGTGCCACCTTTGAGAAGCACAACTCTCCTATTGTAAAGTTTGCCATATTATATCATTAATATTAACATTACCACACCACCCATTATACCAAAGAGTGCGTCCGTTAAATCGAAATTCTCTTTGCGCACGAAGTGGTCAATACATTCTTTTGTTATCATTACTATTGTTACAAATATCAATGCTACCAATGCAGCTAATGCTCCAACGTGTAAGCGCATAATGGCTGCCACCATCATACCCACAATGAAATGTAGATACTTGTCGCTACCAATATCTGCTAAGCGTTCAAATAGCTTATATATTCTTTTAATCATAGTTCTTTTTATTTATTCTTCTTCCGCTAATTTTCTCAACATTATATCAATAGTACATTCTGTATTCTCTGCAGCCAAATCAACAGTAGTGCTTTGCATCTTTGGAGTTGTATACTGTATTAATCTTTCTGCTATTGTAATTCTGTCTTTTGGTTCTAACGAAAGAAAGTCTTGCGTAAAAAGCCCACTTCTATTATAATCCGCTAACACACCCTCAATAGCTTTTCTATTAAGAGCAGTAAGCTTATTAGGTGTTCCTTTCACACGTCCGCCTGTCTTTTTTCGTTTTCCTTTTTCTTTTTCCTTTTTTATTGTTTTCATTTTCTTTGCGTGTTAATACTTAAAAACTAAAAGCAAAGGTATTGTTTTAATTTTGACGCATTATTATAAGTATTAATTCCACAGAACAAAGCAATATGTTAGGAACAGCAATAGGAGCAGGTCTCAAAATAGCAGGCAGTATCTTTGGAGGTATCAAAGCCTCAAAAGCTATGCGCAAATATAAAGCGCAAATCAATCAGCAAAAACAAGAAAACAAAAGTTGGTACGATAGACGCTACAACGAAGATGCAACGCAGCGAGCCGAAGCACAAGCCGTACTTTCTAATTTGCGTGAACACCTTAAACGTAATAGTGAGAATACAGCAGGCACACAAGCCGTCATTGGAGGCACGGAGGAAAGTGTTGCAGCGCAAAAAGCAGCCGACGCAAACGCAATGAGTAACGCAGTCAGCAATATTAACGCAATGGGCGAAGCTCGTAAAGATGCCATCGAACAGCAGTACCAACAACGAGAAGACAACCTGAATGCACAACTTGGAAACTTAGAAGTTAATCGTGCACAGAACATAGCCAATGCCGTTAAGGGGGTTAGCCGTGCAGCATCAGACATTGCAGCTTATATGGACGGCACAGAAAAGCCCATTAAACCAAAACAAGAAGAACAAGAGGAAAATCCTTATGTTTAAATAGGTTAGATAGTTATATGAGTTCTTTAGCAGATATAATGAATACAAGTGGTACAAGAAATCGTAGGCGAGGGAGTGGAGTATCAACGCCTACACCCACTCAACAACAACCTACGCAAACACCACAACCACAACAAACAGGCACACCACCCACAGCACAGCCAGCACAAGGCGAAGTAAGTGCGCCACAGCCAGCAGCACAGCCAGTAACACAACTGGCAGCACCACAGCCAACCCCACAAGAGCAAGGCTCACAGGTTGCAAATGTTACGCCTGTCCCGTCAGAGCGTAGTTATAATAATCCTCAAAAAGAATTACCCCCTACAGACGAGGAATTACAGCAGCAGGAAGAAACTGAAAGTCCACGCAGAATGAGTTTGGAAGAAATTGCCAATCATCTGTATGCTACCAGCAAGCCGTCTCCAGAAGAAGAAGAACGGCAGCGCAAACGTGAACGCAGCAGGGCAATACTATCGGCTATTGGTGATGGCGTTTCGGCACTCTCAAACTTGTATCATACAAGCAAATATGCTCCCGATATGAGTACTCCCGATAGTTCGTTGAGTGGCAAGGCAAAGGAGCGTTACGATAGATTTGTGCAAGTGCGTAAAGAAAACGAGGCTCGCTATAACAACGCTATCTTGCGTGCACGGCAAGGCGATTACGAAATGAATATGAAAGAACGTGAAATAGCACGCAAGGAAGCAGCCGATGCAGCAAAAGACGCACGAGAAGCAAAACGTTACGAAGAGCAGGCAAAAGCAAAGTTGGAAGAGATAGGAATCAGAAGAGCGCAGGCACAGACAGCAGCTGACAAAGCAGCAGCTGATGCAGCATATAAAAAGGCTCAACAGGAATTCAATCAAAAGAAATTCGAAGCAGAGATAGCATTAAAGAAAGCACAGCTTGCTAATCAGCATGCAGCACTTGTCGAAACAAGACGCCACAATAGAACTATGGAGGGCTTAAGCAGAGAAAGAAACAATATCTCACGCTCAAAAGGCGGATGGAAAAACAGCGGAGGTGTAGATGCAACAGATATGTATTACATCAGCGGCAGGAATTTCACCATCGGACGGAAGAAACAACTTTCAAAGATGGAACAAGATGCCATTTATCAATATGCTGTAAATATGGGGTGGGTAGACAAGAAAAATCAGAGTGCCGTCAATTCAGGCTCACTAAAAAAGGGCGACATCATTGTTAAACTTGCCAACTATACACCACAAGCAAAGCAGTATCTTATTGACAACTACGGCTATACAGAAATCAATAACGGCAAGTCATTAGGGTTAAAGCACAACAAAGGAAAAAAGATATTAGGATTAAAATAAAAAAATAACATACGTATGCCAGATATAAAGAACAACATAAAGGTTATTTACAACACATTAGCCAAAGAGGGTTATAACGATTTAGGGTCAGAGCAAGAGTTTGCCGAAAGTATGACAGACGAAAACAATCGAAAACTTGTTTATAACACACTCAAAGGAAAAGAGTTTGCAGATGTAAAAGACTACGACAGCTTTTCTAATATGGTTTATCAGCAGCCACGAGCAGGGCAGCAGCAAGAGGAAGAAATGAAACCTGTAGAGCCTGCAAAGATAGACCCACGTTTTGTTGCTCCAAATGTAGGCAAGCCTACCGATGCACAGCCAATTATGAAATCTGTGCAACAAGATACTGGTTTTTCTGCACCACAAGACTACAATTCGCAAAATGCTTTCTTATCTAATGTTGATAAGGATTATAATGTTGCAAGTCATATCCCCGATGCACAGCAGCCTATTAAAATGTATGGTGCTGATAGCAATCTTGGAGAAGTCATAGATAACCTTTATACGGTCTACGATGAAGCATACAAGAAAGATAATCCTAAAAAAATTGCCGAAGCTGCAAATATGGCTCGCTCTATGGGTCTTGATAACGAACAGGCAGAAAAAGCACTGACTTTAGTACACGGTCTTTATTCACAAAATGTTGCTAACAACATAGCGGACTATATGTATAGCCGTATGAATAACGGCGACCCACTCTATGCACTGAAAGAGGTTTATTACAATAAAGACTTTCAAAAGAAACTCAAAGATACAACTACCCGATTAGGACTTGATAATACACAAGGCTTTGTAGAGTATTACCTAAAGCCAGCATTGCAACGTAAACTCGAAAACGAACGTGGATTTACCGATACCGTAAACTTTGGAGTACAAAGCGGAAGCGATGACATTGCAAAGAATACAGAGGTCTTTGAGAAACGCAAGGCAGAAGAAGACCTTTTGCAAAAGCAGGTTGATGCAATGAATGCAGAGGGTAAGCGCATCGAAGAAAAGGGGCAACAAATGTACGACCCTAACTACAAAGACCGTCCGTGGTGGGCGGACCTTATTCCTGTAGAGGGTGGCGGACGCAGCGCATACGACGAAGCAGAGGGCATAAAGCGCAACCCCGAAGCCGAAGAACTTATGCGCACAGGACAAGCTATGCAACGTATGGCAGACGATGCACAAGCAGCCATCAGCGAGGATAACATTCTTCGTACAAGGAAGACGGACGGTCTCACCAATCAAATTAAGAACGCATTTGGACGGATTTTACGGGGCGGAGCAAAAACCGCAACCGATATTCGCACGTGGGACTTCGGTTTTACTGACCTTAAGGACGCTACAGTCATAAAGGCAGCAGCTGACGCCTACGCAAACAACCGTGCAACGGCAGCGCAGAAAGCACTGCTAAATGGCGTAGCCCTTAAAAATGCCGTAATGGGCAAGCACGGAGATTCATTGGGCGGATTGTATGGAGCAGCAGGCACAACTATACAGATGGTACCATTTATGGCACAGTTTGCCTTTAGTCCTGTAAAGGGAGTAGGACCAGCAGCACAGAAGTATTGCAGAACACAACTCGAAAAAGCGTTCGGCAAATACGCCACAGAAGCCGTAGGCAAGTTTGTTATTAAGTCAGGAGAACTCGCAGGACGATTTGCAGGCGACGTAGCGCAAGGTGCTGCAATGACTACCATCTTCAATATGCCTGCCGTTGCAGCCGATACACATAAACGTATGACTGGTGATTTGGAAGCTGCCACCGATAGCAAAGGAAACATCGTCTACAGCGGCAAGCGTACAAACGTAAAGAGCGGCGGCAGGGCTTTTGCAGAAGCATTCACGGCACAGACCATTGAAAACCAAAGCGAACTGGTTGGAGAATACTTTGCTCCATTGAAAGACTTTATGCAAAAAGGCGCAATAAAAGCTTTGGATAAGTGGGGCTTGAGAAAGACGAAAGATTTCCTTACAGGTATTAACAACAAGCAAATTATGAAAAGCTTTAACCGCTTCACAAAGAACACAGAGTGGAACGGTTTATTTGGTGAGGTTGGAGAAGAAATTGTTGGTAACTTTGAAAACGCATTCACTGTAGGCGATTTAAACCTTAATCTTGACATTAACGATAACAACAGCGTTTTCAGTAAGAAAGTAAACACCGATATTATTTTAGGTGTAGGCTTAGGTTGTGGTATCATCAGTGGCGCACGTGTGGGCAGCTACATTCGCAACAACCGCAAACTAAATACCGCTATCAACGACGCAGATACACACGCAGATGTTATCTTTGGTACTGACCGTTGGCAACAGATAAAGAGCGAGATAGACAACGCTCCTGATGATAAGGCAGGAAATTTACTGCAATCTTACATTAACAACGCAAAACTCAACAACGAACAAAAACAAACCATCGTAGACTATACCGTTAATACATATATTAAACGTGGTAATGATATTTCGCATCTCAAAAATGCCATAGAAGATAATATCTCTTCTGAACAGCAGGAAGTACAGTCTGCCTATGAAAACGGACAGAACGCACGTGATGCACAGATGAACGAAGTCAAAACCTCGCTCGACGAAGCAGAAAAGCACGCAGCAGAAGTTTTAGGCGAGGACGAGTTAAACGCATTGGACGGTGTCGAAGATGTAGACGCTTTCAAAGAAAGCAACGCTTACAAGTCCTATTCAGAAGAACAGAGAGAAGCAGCTCTTAAATATATCATTGCACGCACCGCATACAATGGTATGATTAATCGTGTACAGGACGAAATAAAAGCAGCAGTCAATAAAACCAATGCAGAAATAGACAACCTCACCCACAAGGATAGCGGCACTATCATTCGTGCAACTCTCAAAAATGGAGACCAGGAAGTATATGTTGTTTCAGGAAACGTGGCAACGTCTCCCGATGGAAAGAGCATAGACACCGAAAAGTCAGACAGCGATATAGTTGTTTACAATACAGAGAGCGGCAGAAAGGAAATGCTCAATATAAAAGACCTGCAAAGTGTAGATACTCCTATTGATGCAGCTACCTACAAAGCTGACAGTGCAGCAGAAACAACACAACAAATAGCAGAAGCAGAAGCTGCAAAGATAGACGGCACTCGCAGTTTCCACTACAACGACACTGTAAAGGTGCAAGACAAAGAGGGCAACCTTATAGACGGCAGTGTTCAAGATGTTACGCCCGATGGCGTTATTGTTGTTTCAGACGCATATCCTGGTGGCAAGACTTACACGGCAGAGGAACTCACAGCTATGCAACCGCAGACCGTTGCAGAAAATACAACGGTTGCACAGCCTGCAGAGGAAGCTGTAACCGATAACGAAAGTAACGGAACACCAGCACAAACTGAAAGCGAGGTAAATTCTCCACAAAGTGAAGCAGCACCACAACAAGAAGAGACAGCAGAGCCACAGCAGCAAGCAGCAGCTTTGGAACGTATTCCTAAAGACGAATCTGGACAGCCGCTATATGAGCAGACAGACCCCGAAACAGCATGGGATGCTATTGTAGAGCAGACGGAAGGTGACACGAATATGGCACAGGCTGTTACCGATGATATGGTGTCTGATTTGGAAGATGGTGTAAAAAAGGCTGAAAGGACCAAAACAAAGAGTGGTGGCAGCATTGCCGAGAAGATTGCAGCGGAGAAAGAACGTGCTGCAGCCATTGAACGTGCTAAGGCAACACTTGCACATTGGAGGAAGATTGCAGCAGTTAATCGTATGCGTGAAGCGGCAATACAAGCAGAGGAACAGCGCAAAGCCGACGAAAGGACACGTGTACGTAAAGAGGAGGAAGAAAAAGCACGTGTAGATCAAGAAGAAGCAGAACGCATCAAGCGTGAAACTCTTAATGGCGTACCCGATTTTATAGAAGATAAGGCTCCAGATGCACGAGCAAGAGGTTACAGGCGTGTCAATGGGGATAAGGTAGACAGACAAGAGCCTATTGACGCAACGATAGGTAAAGAAGTGCAGGTTAAATTTGATGATGATAACATTCCAACAGGACACGTTGCAATCATTGAAGCTAATCAGTTACAACCAAGTCATAAGAATGGGCAACGAAATCCACAGCACTTTATCGACGAGGCACAACCAAAGGAGCGTAAAGACGATGCAAGCGTAGGTGCAGCACGTAAGATAACTGCAAATATTCGCCCAGAAGAAATTACATCGTCTGTTACAGCTTATACAGGCGCACCAACAGTAAACAGTCGTGGAGAGGTTATTCAGGGTAATAACAGAAGTGCTGCACTTCGTGAGATGTGGGATAATCACCAGGAACAAGGCGATAAGTATAAACAGTATCTCATTGATAATGCAAAATCATTTGGTTTAAAGGCAGAAGACATTGCTGCAATGGATAAACCCGTACTTGTTAATATGCTCGATGTGAACGATGAGCAAGCTATTTCATTAGGTCAATTTGTAGCAAGTGATACAGAAAGTGGAGGTACAGAACGCATCAAACCTAAGAACGTTGTAAAGAAACTTGGAGACAAGATGAAGAACTTTACAAACATTCTTTTGCGAACTAATGACGAGAATGTCTCTTTTGCAGAACTTGTTGATAGCAACGGTGCGAACGCTTTGAAATGGCTAAATACTAAGGGAGTAATTAGTCCAACACAGTATAAGAGTGCATTTGATAGCAAAGGCAACCTTACTGCAGAAGCGAAGAATGATATTAAGGGTATTATGTATCAGAGCATCTTCGAGGGTGGTAATACACAACTCGAGGAGATGTTTTATGCATTACCTGCAAAAGCACAGAAAGCAATTCTTGCAACGGCTTATCGTGATTATGATAGTCCACAAAGCGAACGTATGATAGAAGATATTCAGAACTCTATTATGGCATATTATGCTCTGTCGCACGATAGTATGTTTATGAATGCTAAGAATCATAAAGAAGCACGTATAGCTGTTGAGGCGTGGAGAAGACAACTTGCTTTTGACGATGTTACAGGAGAAAGTTATCTTCCTGCCGAAAAATATAGTAACTTTGCATTATTGCTTGCGACTATGTACAAAGGAGATAATCAGTCTCTCATACAGGGTACTTTCAATAGATTGTACGACCTTATACAAGGCACACAAGAAGAAACTCTGTTCGAGCAGCCTGATAATACACCACGTTCGCTTGTGCAGGCAATCAAAGAAGTATTAAATATAGAATATAATGGACAACAAAGAAGCAATGTTTTGGCTGGCGATAGTTCAGCAAGCCAAGAAGGGAGAACAGGAAGCAATGGAGATGCTACGCCAAGAGGACGAGGCGAGGACAGTGATGGGGCAGAAACCAATAAAGGAAGAACTGATGGAGATAGTGGAAGAAGCGGAAGTGGACAAGGCAGTGGAGGAAGCCAAGAAGAGGTTGCAGCAGGAAACTCACGTTTAACGAAAAAGGAGGCTGCTGATTTTATAGCACAAATAGAATTGGCTGCAGATGTAGCACAAGAAATCCCGCTAACAATAGAAAATTGGGATAAAGAATTTGGAGAAGACGGTATAGTTTCCACCCCTATTGGGGATGTTAAAATGGGTGAGAACCAATTTGCAAAACTTATGCGAGCAGGTCGTAATGGCAAATTGGGAATGCTAAAACCAACGTTGGAATATCCCGATGCCATTGTAGAAGAAAATAGTAAAGCAAAGGAGGGGACGCATACAGAACGACCATCTTCTTTCATCTTTATAAAGTCTTTCAGGAAGTCTGACGGAACACGTTATTACTATTTCACATCGATAACTGTTAGTGTTGATGGGAAAGAAGTCGTTGTTTCCAATCAAGAAAAAAGCCGTAACAGAATATTACGGCTTTTGATGAAGGGTAGTGTTATTTGGCGCACTCCGAAAGATGCGACTACTTCTTCGGCTGAGAAGCAAGGTTTGGACTATGTTCACCCTGATAAAGCCGAGGGCGAGACAAAGGGCTCGGTAATAACTCCTCAAAACACTTCTTCTGCTGGCAAAGATAGCAAACAATCTGATACAAAGCAAAAAAAATCGGAAAAATCTGCTAAAAAAGATGCTGTCAGTGAAGATTTGTTTGCAATGGCTGAACGTGTAGCGGCAGAAGATAAAGCTAAGCGTACACTCAAAGAAGAGGAAGCAAAGGTTGATACCAACCCCACAGAAGCGCAAAAGGAAGCTGGTAACTACAAGAAAGGTCATATTAAGGTAGACGGACTTAATATTACCATCGAACAGCCAAAGGGCAGTATTCGTCGTGGCACTGATGCAAACGGCAAACAGTGGGAAAGCGAAATGCACAACACCTACGGGTACATTCGTGGTACTGAAAGTGTAGACGGAGACCATATTGATGTGTATTTGTCAGACAATCCAACGGCAGGTAATGTGTTTGTTGTAGACCAAATAAACAAAGACGGTTCATTCGACGAACATAAGGTGATGTACGGTTTCCCCGATATGGAAAGCGCAAGGCGAGCCTACCTTTCCAACTACGAAGAGGGCTGGCAAGGCTTAGGCAATATCACCGAAGTAAGCAAAGAAGATTTTAAAGCGTGGATTGACAGCAGCAAACGAAAAACAAAACCTTTCGCAGAATACACGTCTGTAAAAACACAAGACGATACAGAAGCACAAAAGCCAACAGAAGAGAACGCTGCACCAGCCAACACAGAAACAAACGAAAATTATGCGCATAATTCAGAAGAAATTATGCACGAACAAAAGAATGTACAACTGCAGCAAGCTATCAACGCCTACGAAAACGCAACTAAATTCTACTATCAGCAACTAAAGGAAGGGAAACTCGACAAAGTATTCGAGAGTAAACAATGGAAAGATGTACTCCGCAAACAAACAGAACTGCAAAAAGTACTATTGCAGTTCAACTCCGAAGAACTGAAAGAACTACTCAAACAAACAACTAACGAAGATACCAAAAAGGAAATCAAAGGGGCATTAGACGCAGTACTTAGACAAGAACAACGGTCTATAGAATATAACACAGTCTTAGACAAGCAAGAACCCATAACGCCTATATACAAGGAGGAGAAGAAACCCATTGCCGTTACGGAGTTTGTAGAAACGGACAAGAAAGAAGCAGAGATACACCCCGTTCTCACTGGCGTTTACCACGACAACGGCTATGTTGTGGGCACTAATGCGCATATCTTGTTGGCTCGTAAAGAAGACTATAACAAATCTTTAGAGGGAAAGATAACAAACAAGAAAGGCGAGGTTATAGATGGCAAATATCCAAATTGGCGAGCTGTAGTCGAGGGTGAAACTACAACAAATTCGTGGGGTATCAATCTTGATGAACTGCACGCATTTGTAAGAGGCGTGCTTACCAAACTAAAGGCAGACGGAACAAAGAAGAGTACTATCGACAGCGCAACTATAGCATTCAAGGACACTGACGGCAAAATTATTGTGTGCTACGCAAAAACACTCGACAAGGCATTGCGTGGAGCAAAAAGCATAGGGGCAACTGAATTCGGAAACAAGTCTGAAACATTCGCACACGCACAAACCAAAAAAGGCTACGTCGTTTGCCCAACAATCTCCACATACCACAGCATAAACGATAACTGTTTCGTATACACCCCAAAAGAAGCGGCACGGCAACAAACCACTGCAACGCTCACCAACGACACCGAAGCAAAGCAGAAAGCCACAGAAACCATACTCACTGCCCTAAACAAGGCAGGCATAGAAGTAATACAGGCAACAGACGAGCAGGCACAGGAAATGCTTGGCAGCTCCAAAGCCGAACCCCTAAAAACTCCACAAGGCACTGTTTACGGCTGGACAGTCAATGGCAAAATCTACCTCACCAAGTCAGGTCTGAACCCCGAGACACCTGTCCACGAGTACACCCACTTGTGGGCAGATGCAATGATGAAACAGAACAAGAAAGGCTGGAACAGCATAAAATCGCTGCTGAAAGACACCCCCGTATGGAACGAGGTCATAACCGACCCCAACTATTCCAACATCAAAGACAACGAAGACGCAGTGGCAAGCGAAGTTCTAAGCCGCATCAGTGGCAGAAAAAACGCTGCTAAGATAGAAGCTGAAGCACAGAAAGCTATAGACAAAGCCAATGGCGTGTTCGAAAAAGCAGAAGCCACAACCGTACTTCTCAAACTGAAGAAAGCACTCAAACAGTTCTGGCACTGGGTAGGAAAGAACGTATTCGGCATCAAAGACTTTAAAAACATTGACGAAGTTACAGACAGAGTACTGTACGACTTGCTAAGCAATACAAAGCTAAACAGTGGAACTGTAACCACAGTAGACGGTGTAAGCCTGCCAAACAGAATTAATATTGTCGAAGCAGAAGCTAATCACGATTTTAAAAACTTCGACGATGGACGCAAGTGGGCAAGGGAAAATATTGCACGTACTTATGACAATGAAGAAACAAACGGAAAGGGGAATATACGTATCAGCAATACTGCAATAGATAAATTTATGTCTGAAAAGGCTGTAGCTAAAAGCGAAAGCAAGGACGTACACATGGCAGTGCTGAAAGTATTGCCTGATATTATTCGCGAGAGCGTGGATGCCGAACAGCACGAAGACCGTATCAAAGACGAGAATGGTATTCGTAAGGCTGGGAACACAGTAAATCCTGACGTAATGATACATCGCCTATATGGAGCAGTGGATATTGCAGGGAAAATATATAGAGTGAAAGTTACATTGAAAGAAAATGTTAGGACAAAAGAAACTTCTAAAGCATATTCATACGAGGCTACAAAAATAGAGCTGCTGTCTGGACAAAGTGGAGACGTTACTATGACCTCTCCCCGCAATGACAACAACTCTATACTGACTGCAAAGTTACTGAAAGATATTGAGAAATCATACGGCAAGGGTGTTAAACTTTTGAAAGATGATAAAAGTAGCGACCCACGTTTTCAGATAGCAGATAACAGCCTGTCCGATGAGGAAAGGCAGATTGTCGAAACTGCAAAGGCAAACGACACTTATATGAAAGCACCTAACGGCAAGCCTACCAATCTTAGCGAGAAGCAGTGGGCACAGGTAAGAACCAAAGCTTTCAAAAAATGGTTTGGAGACTGGGAAAAGGCAGCACGTATAGAAAAGTTGCGCAGGAGCAAAGCTGTCGTTATTAGTGGCAGCGAATACAAAGACAAATATGAACTAAACAGAGACAGTGCCAAAGAATGGATAAAAGATAATCTACGGGGGGAATATACCATTGCTGATACAGAAGAAATAGTTAGCCTTACCAAAGTTGGAGCAAATAAGGTAACTTCACACGGGATGAGCAACAAAGCTCATCTTCAGTCAATTGCGGCTATTCCACAATTGATACGGAATGCTATATTTATAGAAGAACGTCCTAACGAAAAGCATAATAATAAATACGACAGTTACAAATATTATATTTGCGGATTGAAAATTGGCACAACTGACTATACCGTAAAGCTGACTATTGGAGTAAAGAGTGGAAAAAAGTATTACGACCACGCTTTGACAGAGATTGAAAAAGGGAAACTGCTTGACCGTATTAACGACCAAGCAGAAAAAAAAGGCTTTACAACAACTGGGGACGCACCTTTACAGTCTTATGCCCTTTCTATTGGCAAAGATAGCAAGTTACTTTCAATCCTCCAAACAAATTCATCAAAAGTTGTTGATGAAAATGGAGAGCCAATGGTGGTGTACCACGGTTCAAACAACGAGTTTACTAAATTTGATACGGCAAGAATTGGTAGCAGCACAGGCACGTCAGACGGAAGAGGCTTTTATTTCACAACAGATAAGGACTATGCCTATTCTTTTGGCAAGGACGGCAATGTCCTTTCGGTGTTCCTCAACATAGACAACCC